>Ga0316204_10000901_pt1 | contig 93151 bp, 92 predicted proteins | sample 6monrhotite_MG_2_FD_205661 | JGI IMG/M metagenome (GOLD analysis project Ga0316204, IMG submission 205661) | Microbial mat bacterial communities from mineral coupon in-situ incubated in ocean water Damariscotta River, Maine, United States -... | ecosystem: Environmental > Aquatic > Marine >... | reverse complement strand
CGAAAGGAACTACAACATGGCTAACGGTACAGTAAAATGGTTTAACGCCACCAAAGGTTTTGGCTTCATTCAACCTGAAGCAGGCGGAGACGACGTGTTCGTACACATCTCTGCTGTAGAAGCAGCTGGCATGCGTTCACTGGACGACAACCAAAAAGTATCATACGACATCGAGCCTGACCGTCGCGGTCGCTCTTCAGCTTCAAACCTGAAGACAATCGACTAGTATAGACTTGGTGCCCATCGGGCCTACTGAGTACCGAAAAGCTCCGGCATACGCCGGGGCTTTTTTTGTGGTCAAATCAGCTATATTGATACAAATACCCACTAGCGGCAGGTTACATCCGCCCAAGAAACCAACCACCTCAAACATAAAGCGACTCCATGACTGATAAAACGAATGAGAAAACCTGGCTTATCACCGGCGGCACGGGCTTTATTGGTCAAGCTTTGATCGCAAGCCTCAATGAACTCAACTACGGCGTGGTCGCCCTTTCCCGAAACCCTGGTAAGGCGCGCGCTAAACTGCCCGCTCAGGTGGCGGTCATTCAAGACCTTGATGAAATTACATCCGAGCAATCTATTGATGTTGTTGTTAATCTGGCAGGTGAACCGCTTTTTGGTGGATTGTGGACGAAAACACGCAAACAAGCTTTCTTCGATAGCCGTCTTTCCACCACCCGAGATTTGGTTGCTTTAATGGACAGGCTTGCGACCAAACCATCCGTAATAATTAGTGGTAGCGCCATCGGATTTTACGGTATGAGCGCCAACACCGATTATACCGAAGACAGCCCAAACGGCACTGACGAAATGGCCAAGCTGTGCCATGAATGGGAACAAGCAGCATTTCCCGCCACCCAACATGGTATCCGGCTTATCCTGTTGCGTACCGGCCTCGTTATGGATCCGATAGGCGGCATGCTAAAACCCCTAATTTTCTCCAGCAAACTTTGCATGGGATCAAAATTGGGTCACGGCCAACAATGGATGAGTTGGATAACGCGCCGCGACTTAATTCGCTTGATATTTTTTGCTGCCAACAATTCCGAGATCAGTGGCCCGCTCAATGCGGTGGCCCCTCGAGCTGTTACGCAAGAAACTTTCATTGATGCGCTGGCAAAAAAATTACGCCGCCCTCGGGTACTTCGCGCCCCTGCTGCCATCCTCAAAATACTATTGGGTGACATGGCTCCCATGTTGCTGCAGGGTCAGAAAGTTCTACCCGAAAAAGCCACCAAGGCCGGGTTTATATTTGAAACGGCTGACATCGAAGATGCATTCGATTAAGGCTTATGCATCCAGTTAACTATGAAAAAAGCGTCCTATTTTGCCCCCAGTTTTGAAACATTACCAACCGCCATCGGAGCCCTACCTGGATATCATTTATCAGGACGAAGCCTTGTTGGTGCTCAATAAACAAAGCGGCCTTCTTTCTGTACCAGGCAAACATCTGGAACACGCCGATTGCCTTGAAACACGGGCAATGAAAACCGACCCGGACGCCTTGCTGGTCCACCGATTGGACATGGAAACATCTGGCGTTTTTATTATGGCCCGCACCAAACAGGCGCAGCGCCATCTGGGCTTTCAGTTCGAAAAAAGAAATGCAAAAAAAACCTATATGGCCTGGGTATCCGGTCATGTTACCGCAGCGTCCGGTACGGTTGATTTACCGCTCATCTGCGACTGGCCCAACAGACCAAAACAAATGGTTGACCATGAGCGCGGCAAACAGGCCATAACCGACTGGACCGTGCTTGACCGGCAAATTGACAAGTCTGGCCTGAAGGCAACACGCGTTAAGTTGACCCCGCAAACGGGACGGTCTCACCAGCTGCGCGTGCATATGCTAGCGATGGGCCACGCAATTCTCGGCGACGCCTTATACGCTTCGCCAAAAGAAATCACGGCGGCGGACAGGTTACAGCTTCATGCGGAAACGTTAACGGTTATGCATCCCGTCAAGAAGGAATTCATAACCTTCACGTCCCCCGCCCCCTTCTGAAGGGCATGCAAATTCAGCAACATCATTTTGCCGATTAGTCAGGCTTAACCTGCTGTTCACCTAGCGGAATCACAATATTGGTTTCACCGGATTCAAGGAAGAAAACCGCAGCGATTAGGGCAATTTTACCCATGTCTTCAGTCACCGGCCCCACATCGCGGGCATGCATATATCCGCTTAACATCGAAGCTGCCTGCGTTCGTGTCATATCCACTTCAGCCAGCAAATCTTTCACAGTCGTATAGTTGTCGGGCGTCACCTCAAAATTACCATTGAGAAACGGCTCGTCGTCTTTAGTCACGGCAACTTTTAGTGTTTTTGTCTCATCTGTCATAAGGAATATCGGGCAGCTCTACCTACCAGCCTTGATCTTTACTAAACTTAGACGCCGCGTCCTGCCCCATCAGATTTTCCAGTTCCTTATGGGACCGTTTTGCATAGTCCATCTGCGCCGCCTCATCATCAGCATACATTGCGCTTTGCTCAATGGCTATTTCGTCGTAACGCCTGAAACGGCCTGCCGTTCTATGCGCAACGTGGGCCGGGTACCCCAGCTCTCGCAGCGCGGCCTCGCCAATTTCAAGAGAGGAACTAAACGATTCGCGCCGAATATGATTAACGCCCGCACGTTTCAGTTTATTGATATCGCCGCGCGTACTGGCGCGCGCCAACTTGGTCAACTTCGGGAAATGTTTCGTCGCCACCTCAGCAGCCTTTAACACTGCGTCAGGGTCATCCATCGCCAAAATTAGTAGCCTTGCGTCCTTGGCCCCGGCCGCCACCAGCAGGTCCAACCGAGTCACATCTCCGTAAAAAACTTTATAGCCAAATTTCCGAAGCGTTTCGATGTGGTTGGGGTTGCTGTCTACCACGATCGTTGGAATTTTCAGCGACAGCATAAGCCGGCCAATAATCTGCCCAAAGCGACCAAACCCGGCGATAATAACATGCCCTTCACTGGCCACCACGTCGCTTTCCCTTTGCTCTGCTTTTGCTGAACGGCGCAATATAAAATCGCGCAGGGAAATCATCACCGGCGCCATCAACATGGAAAGCGAAGCAACAACCAACAGTTTCGCCCCAACGTCGTCTGGCATCATTGCAGAAGCGGTAAGCAAGGAAATCAGCACAAAAGCAAATTCGCCGGCGGGTGCCAGCAACAGGGCAAAATACACCCCGTCACTTTGGCTAAAGCCAGCGATTTGCCCCACCAGTAACAGCACCACCGATTTGACAATAATAAGCGCCGCAACAAGCAAAATTATCTCAACCGGATCCGTCAACAGAAGGGACAGATCAACCGACATACCAACCGCTATAAAAAACAGGCCCATCAACAAACCCTTAAACGGGTCAATGTTCAATTCCAGTTCGTGCCGGTACTCCGAATCTGCCAGTAACACACCCGCCATAAAGGTACCGAGCGCCATTGAGACACCCACCAGTTCGGTAAGCATCCCGCTACCAACAACCAACAACAGTGCAAAACTGGTAAACACCTCCCGCAGGCCAGTAAGGGCGATATATCGAAACAAGGGCCTCAGCAAAAATCGGCTCGACAGCATGAAGAAGGCAAAGACGCCGACTATTCTGAGCTCCATGGCAAGAACACCGCCAGCGGCGTCTCCGCTCATCGCCAAAATGGGTATCAGGGCCAAAATCGGAATGATGGATAGGTCTTGAAACAGGAGAACGGAGAATGTTGCGATCCCAACTTCAGACTTGCCCTGGCCACTTTCCTCAAGCGTTTGCAGCGCAATCGGTGTCGAGGACATGGCAAGCGCCAAGCCAATTGCCAGTGCAAGCATCATATCAACACCACTGGACCAAACCAGTGCCGCTATAACCACGGTGGAGCCAACAATCTGAACGCCGCCAAGCCCAAGTAATCGGCGGCGCAGTTGCCACAGCGTAGACGGCTTCAATTCAAGCCCAATCAGGAACATCAGAAGCGCGATACCAACTTCTGAAAACTGTAAAATGGCTTCAACGTCGCGGATCAGGCCTGCACCCCAAGGCCCAATAACCATGCCAGCCGCCAAATACCCGAGAATTGACCCCAGTCCGAGCCGTTTAAAAAGAGGTACGGCGATTACAGCGGCAGTAAGAAAAATAAAGGCGCTATCTAGAAAATCAGGATCTTCCATGCCTACGCTCCTTCAGACGCTGCAAACGCCTGTATCGCATCAATAAAAGCGTCGGCACGCGCATTGACGTCATCATAGCCCAGAGACCGAACACCGTAAGTTACGAACGGTCGGACAACCTTCATGCCGCAAAATTCGGCGGTCATACGGAAGGGCAGCAGAAAACTTTCAATATTTGCGCCGTGTGTTGCCCCTGGGCGGTAAGCTTCTTCAGGGGCACCTGTAGACACTGCCATCATGGATTTCTTACCCTTCAACGCCGTCCCGCCTTCGCCGTAGGCAAAGCCATTTTCCAGCACAACATCCATCCATTCTTTCAGCAGGGCCGGTGCGCTGAACCAGTAGATGGGAAATTGCAGAACCAAAACATCAGCTTCCAGAAGGGCCTTTTGCTCGGCTGCTTCGTCCACATGCATGGATGGGTATAGCTCGTATAAGTCGCGAATTTTAAGGCCGGGAACCTTACGTGCCTTTTCCAGTAAACGCCTATTATAGCGCGACTTGTGCGGTGAAGGATGACAGTAAAGAAGCAAAATATTTTTCATGAGAGTGACACTAGTGCGCTCACAGGTTCATGGCAAACCGAAAGCTATTGTGCATTCGATAGAATTCCTAACCCATTAGTCTCTGTGCTTTGATTTCACCTGATTATGGATAAAAATTCGATCAATCACCGAACCGTCCTCAGACATGGGTACATACAGCACGGTTATGGCCAAAAAATCATGCTGTTCCGACAGTGCATCCGCCGTCACAACAATAGGTTTGGCGCTGTCCACACAATGCTTGCATGCCTGCAATATGCGGTCACCAACAGGTTTGATTGGATACTGGGAAATAAGTCTGTCGGTTAAAGAGCCATAAAAGCTGTCAAGCTTTGTGCCTGCCAGAACGCCTTTGACATCAACCATCACTCCTGCCGCGTCGTAAAACGGCTGAACTAGCGCAATTTCCGGCAATATTGCCTTCAATTCCTCTGGCTTCAGATCACCGCGCCGGGGTAAACGGCCGCCGTTGGTTTTTTCTTCAAAGTACCGTAAATCCTGGTCAACAACAGGGTCGTGAAGGCGCCATTCTTCGGCATCTTCAATGCTGAAGCCGGTATATGTTGGTTTGACTTGAGGCGACAAGCTCATCAATGATTCCGTTGACTAGTCCCAGATTGGACAGCGCCTGCAATACCGCTAAACGCCGTTAATCCACCTTTCGGCAATAATACACTATGTGCCGACTATAAACCTAATCACAAGATATTAAGACTTCGGAAAGATGGTCAACGCGGTACCGCCGCCACTCGGCCAATGGGCTCATCAATGCTTGAAGGTGGTTCGGTAAACCAGGCGGGACCCTCCTCAGTCATATACAAACAGTCCTCCAACCGAATACCAAACTCTCCGTAAATATAAATGCCCGGTTCGTTGGAAAAACACATGCCGGGTGCAAGCGGGGTTGTTTCACCGCGCACAAAATTCACCCGCTCGTGGCCGTCCATGCCAATACCGTGTCCGGTGCGGTGGCTCAGGCCCGGCGTTTTATAATCAGGGCCGTAGCCCAAACTTTCATAGTATGCCCGAACCGCATCATCAACCGCCCCCGCTGGCGCGCCGACTTTAGCCGCAGCGAAGGCCACATCCTGACCGCGCCGCATGGTTTGCCATACCTCGCGTTGGCGTTTGCTGGCGTCACCGAACACAAAGGTGCGCGAAATATCTGACTGGTAACCTTCCACGTTACAACCACAGTCCATCAATACCACATCACCGTTTTTCAGGCTTTGGGGCGCGCCGGTGCCGTGGGGGTAGGCGCTGGCTTCTGCCAGCAATGCCATAGTCCAGATACCCTTGCCGCCCAGCTTTGCCTGCGCGCCGCGCATCAGGGCGTTAATGTCTGCTGGAGTCATGCCCGCTTCCAATGTGTTCCATACATGATTGTAGGCACCCAGCGTGACCGCATTCGCGGTATGCATTAACTGTAACTCGTGGGTAGATTTGAACATGCGGCACCCGTCAACAACCGCTCGGCCATTTGCGATAGCCACATTTTGGGCCTTCAAACCCTCAACCACAAAGTAACGCACCGAATCTTCAAGCCCGATGGGCTTATCCGCCACGCCGCGGTCAGCCATAATTTGCTTCACACGCAGGAACGGGTCTTCATGCTCATGCCAAGGGCGCACATCATCGCCGAAACTCATACGCTCGCGCGCTCGGGGCTCTTCAAAAAATGGAGTCACCACCGCCATTTCACCCTCAGCCGGTATAACCACTGCCGTCAGGCGCTCGCTGCGGCCCCAGCGGATGCCGGTGAAATACATCATTGATGAGCCCGGTTCCAGAAGCAGAGCACCCAGTCCCTGCTGGCGCAAAAGCTGTTGTGCCTTGGCAATACGGGCCTTGCGCTCTGCGGCTGATATTGGCAAGGCTCCACTTGCAATATTTTGCAAACCACCCGCCGGTTGCCGAGTGGCTATCGCGCTACCCGCCGCAGGTAATGAGGGCGCTAAAGCCGTGATCGCCGCAGCGCCGCCCAATCCTTTTAGAAAGGCACGTTTTGACTGTTGTGAACTCACGCCTTCATCTCCCAGATATTATTGCGCTGACTTAACAACCTTGCCGCTTTTCATAACGAAGCCAACATTTTCGGTCACTGAAATATCCTCCAGCGGGTTGCCGGGCACCGCAACGATATCTGCCATGAAGCCCTCCCGCAGCGCACCAATGTCATTCTCCATTTTAAGCAGCGTGGCTGCATTAATGGTAGATGCCTGCAGCGCCTGCATCGGCGTCATGCCGAACTGAACCATGCGGGAAAACTGCTTGGCATTGTCGCCGTGCGGGTAAATGGCGGCATCTGAACCAAACACCATTTTCACACCGGCTTTTACAGCACGACTAAACGCATCACGCTGGGCCTTGGACACTTGCTTTTCCTTATTGATGTTTTCTTCCGGCACACCGTTGGCCTCACCGAAGGCAAGGGTGTATTCGGTATTGTATATATCCATTGAGAAATAGGTGCCGAATTCTATAGCCAGATTAATCGCCTCGTCGTCAGCAAAGCTCGCATGTTCAATGCTGTCCACACCGGCCACGATGGCGGCCTTGATACCGTCTGTGCCGTGGGCATGCGCGGCAATTGTCATTTCGCGCTGGTGAGCTTCCGCCACCGCTGCTTTCAACTCATCCAATGTAAGTTGCTGCGCCCCTACTTTGGTACCTTTGGAGAATACGCCGCCAGTAGCACACACCTTAATGGCGTTGGCGCCGTGTTTGATGGTTTCGCGCACTTTTGCGCGGATCGCCCAAGGGCCATCGGCAATTCCGCCGCCTTTAATGCCCATTTCAGGTGGCATAAAATTATTGTCGCAGTGGCCGCCGGTGATGCCGATGGCGTTACCTACTGCAAAAATGCGGGGGCCGTCGATGTCGCCTGCGTTAATGCCGTCGCGCACCGCGATAACACTGCCGCCGCCCGCGCCCACATCGCGCACGGTGGTGAAACCGGCCATCAGGGTTTTGCGCGCGTTTTTCACCGCAACAATGGCTTGGCGCGGCGCAGAATAGCTAAGCCCCGCAAAGAAGTTGCCGCCCGCATCGCCGGACAGATGCACATGCATGTCCATAAAACCGGGGGTGAGGGTCATACCGTCCAGCGCGATGGTCTCGGCCCCGTCTGGCACAGAAAGCTCGCCCGCTGTACCGATGGCCGCAATGCGTCCGTCGCGGATAACCAGCGCCGGATTTTCAACCAGCGTGCCGCCAACCACATCAACCATCGCCCCTGCGGTCAGGTAAATGTCGCCCTCTTCCGCCAGTGTCGGCGCGGTGAATGACAACAGCAATGCCGAAACGGCAGTGGTGATTTTAAGAACTGAACGACGCATAGAAAACCCTCCCAAGGAAATATTGAACCGCGAGCCTAAGGGGATTTGATACGGCTGTCCACGGTGGTTTGAAAGTGAACCCGCTAACCTCAGAGTTCCGGTAAATCAAAATTCGTCCAGAATTTTTCTAACGCGAAATACACGGCTCCTATCCAACTCTGTCCATTTTTGCGGGTTATCTCTCAGAAATTGAAAAAGTTTCCGTAAGGTATGAATAGCTATCAATGCAGCAAGTAATACATACACGGCTACAGCTATACCCAGCCAATCCAAAAGAGACTCAGCCTGAACTGCCAAAATGAGAACAGGGATAAGAATCCAAGCCAATTCCGCAACCACATAGATCACTAACCCAAGAAAAAGATTCGCTGAGTTTACGAAGGCAACAGCCAACTGCATTCGGCTTTCAGGCATCGCCTTATTCCCTGTCATCTTCGGGCCCTTCTATTTGCTCTACGACGAAGTATTTGGGCAGAACAATACATACTCAAGCCGCGACAGGTGCGGCTTTTGAGGCCTTTTCAAATTCCTCGCGGGCGTGTTGGAACTGGGTCAGGGATTTCTCCACATACATCAGCACTTCGTCCACATAACCATCGGTGGAGGCCGACCAAACGCGGTTGATATAGCGCTCGCCAGCCGCGAAGCTGGACATGATATCCGCGAACGACTGCAGGCCGAAAATATGCTTCATGCTATCGCGGGCGTCAGCGAAGTTATTCAGGTCTTCCCGGAATAATTTGTCGATCTCGAAACGCATATCATAAGTAGGCACGCTGTCTTTGCGGCCATTAAGTGCTTCCAGGTTTTTGACGATGTTATCCAGGCTTTCGCCCAAAACACGGCGATTATTGTGCAGCTTATCGCTGGATTTGGCTTCCGTCGACTCCATGCGCTTTATGAGGACAACCCCGATGATACCGGCCAAAATAACCGGCACAAAGGTGACCCAGTCAACATGGACGACATCCAGCGACGCCAGAAACGCCCCAGCAAGGAAAGAAGCGGCAACAAGTAAATATGCAATGGTTTTCATTTTTTCTCTCCCTAGCTTGCGTTCGCGATGATGAATGCGGCCCGCCCGACGCCCATAAGCGCCTCGCCGACAATCAGGCCCGCCGCGATGGGAATGCCCACATTGTCAGACCAGTGCGTGCCCTTCTTGCGGTCGCAAATTTCGCGGGCCAGCGTACCCAGAGAATAGGTAAGCACAATATTAAACGGCAGGTAAAACCCGAGGCCGACGGTAATGCCAAGCCCGGTCATAAGCGCCGAGAGCACAGCGCCCAGCGCGGCCCCGGCCATGTATTTCTCGATCGGCACATCGCCGCCGGTGATGCCCTGCACCATCGACGCCAGCGCCTGGCCTTGCGGCGCAGGCAATTCGTCAGAGCCCAGCGTATAGGCGTTGTGCAGCAAGAATATCAGAACGATGATAACAATCGGCCCGAGCCACGCGCCGAAAAATTGCCCCATTTGCTGCATGCGCGGGGTCGCGCCCACCAGATAACCGGTTTTCAGGTCCAGCATCAAATCGGTGGCCTGGCTCATGGCCACACAAGTGGCTGCGCCCACAGTTACCGATGCAACGATGGCCTGCCCGGTGTCCATTCCGCCGAAGGTTTGAGTGATCATAATCAGGATTGTCACCGCCACCAAAGTCATGCCCGACAGGGGTGACCAGTTGGTGCGGCCGATGGCTTCCGACAGGATAATGCCCGCCATCCATATCCACAAAGTGCCCAGCACCGCCATCATCAAGCCACGCACAAGGCCAACTTCTTCCGCAGAGGTCACCGCCATCACGCCCAGCAAAATTGCCGCACCGCCAATGGCAAAATACAGCAGTTTAATTGGCATTTCATCACGGCTCATGGCACTTTCCACCTTTGCGGATGACTGCATTGATGTAACTGCCGAACGAATAAGCGGGAAGGCAAACAAAACACCAACAATCGCGCCGCCGATGAGCATGCCAATGCCGGTTGGTCGGAACAGCATCGTGCGCAGACTGCCGGGGTCGTTTATCACCACACCGTCAACCACCGGGAACAAGCTGGTTGCATCCAACAAAGGTGCCAACACCCAGTAACAAACATAACCACCAATGATGAAGGCGAGCCCGCCGCGCCCGGCAATGAAAGCCACCGCCGCCGTCATCAACGACAAATACCATGTGCCGTTTAGATAGTCAGGCAGGCCCAACATGGAAAAGAGCGGAAAATATTCATAATCGAAATAAATGGTCGTAACGTGCACCAGCGCCGAGACAATCATTGCCCCGATCAGTAGTTTGGCTTTCTCAATACCTGCACCCGGAGACTTCAGGATAGAGGCCACCGCCACACCGCCGGGGTAGGTCAGGCGCTCAAAATCAATCATTTGTTTCCGAAGCGGAATGATGAAGGCGATACCGAGAAATGCGCCTGCGATGGCGCCAAAGGTCAAAATATAGGGGTCAAAATCATTGCCGTAGCCCAGAATGAAAATGGCGGGCACCGAGAACATCATGCCAGAGGACGCGCCATTAACCGCACTGGCCACCGTTTGGGTTACATTATTTTCAACAATCGACCGGCGGCGCAGTATGCCGCGAAGAATACCAAAACCAAGGATAGCCGCCAGCTCAGAGCCTTCAATGGAAAAGCCCAATTTGAGCGACGCAAAGCCAATGGATAGGGCGATGATTACGCCGAGGAAATATCCAACAATGACTGCTTGTTTTGTAAGTTCCGGATAGGCGCCGCGTGTAAGCGGGCCTGCTGGTGATGTTGCCGTTGGCGCTGATGCCGTTGTTTCTGTCACTGAAAATCCCTTCCCCAAGGTCTGACCGGTGTAATCCCGATCAATATTCGATAAATTAGCTGCCGCAAGCGCTCAAAATCGGCTTGCCAGTTCCCCTAAACAGGCATAGCACTATCACACCGAATACTGGTGCTCCAATCCCCTAATGAAAACTTTGAGCGGAAAATGGTGCGTTTTTAATTGAAACCTCCTTTACTAGGAACTGTTAAGGCGATGAGAAGCGCGCCCACAATCACTGATCAGCATTGGCTGAAGACCCGGCTCAAGCGCCATGTGCGCGAGCTGGTGCGCCTTGCTGTGCCTGCGGTGATGATGCGGGTGGGCCTCATGGCGGTTGCCATGGTCGACACTGCCATGGTGGGCCATTATGCCACCCAGCACCTAGCCTGGCTTAATCTGGCCAACCAGTCTGTCATCATGTTCACGCTGGTGATCGGGATCGGGCTTTTGTCAGGCATCGTTATCTATACCGCCAATGCATACGGACAGGCTGATTTTCGGGGTGCGGGCAAAGTATGGCGGCGAACAATACCTTTTTCAGTTTTAACTGGCGGCATCTTGCTCGCCGTATGCTGGCCTGCCGAATTTTGGCTAATCAAACTGGGGCAATCCCCTGAAAATGCCGCAGCTGGCGGCGATCTGGTGCGTATACTTGCCCTTGGCCTGCCCGGCCACTTGCTGTTCGTTAATTGCACCATGTTTCTGGAAGGCATTCGTCGTGGTCACATCGGATTTTATCTGATGGTCGGCGCCAATCTTGTCAATTTAGCACTTAACTATGCGCTTATATTTGGTAACTGGGGTGCGCCAGAACTGGGCGCAGAAGGCTCAGCCTGGGCTTCTACAGGCGTACGCTGGTTTATGGCGATTTCTGCCCTTACCTATGTTTGGAACGCAAAGTCACTGCGTAAGTTTCGGGTGCGCGAACCCCACAATCAGCACGTCAGCGAATGGCGTGATCAGCGGCAGATGGGCTATGCGTCCGGTGTATCGCTCGCAGCCGAGGTACTCGCTTTTTCTGCGCTTGCCATTTTTGCGGGCTGGATCGGTACCGTCCCGCTGGCGGCATTCGGCGTTGTATACCAAGTGCTAGGCTTGCCGTTGATGATGTCAATCGGGATTGGTGTCGCCACCAGCGTTCGCGTTGGTATTGCCTTATCGCGCCGTGACGGCCGCGACGCACAACTGGCAGGCTTCACCGGCCTGGGCATGACTTTCGTGACTGTCAGCCTTTTGGCCGTCGTAATTTTTGCCTTCACCGAAACCTTGATGAATGTCTTCACCAACGACATGCGCATAGTTGACCTGTTGGTACCCTTAGCCGCCATTTACATCCTCGGCATGATCTTCGATGCCCTGCAGATGGTCGCTTCCATGATTTTGCGAGGCTACAAAGAAACATGGTGGCCAACCTATCTTCAGGGGGTGGCCTTTGTATTTATTATGTTGCCTGCCAGTTATTATCTGGCCATCCATCTGGAGCGCGGTTTCCGCGGATTGATGGAAGGGCTGTTGGCCGGCGTCATAGTATCTTTTGCTCTCCAGTTAATACGGTTCCTTTTCCTTGCCAAACGCGAAATCGCGTACCACTCAGAGCGTGCCAAATAAATCACCGGTGCAAACTTGCGCAAATTAACCGCGTATTTTAACCAAGCTTTTGCCTTGCTTTTACCATTTTGTGTTTCAAAATAGGAATCAAGGGAAAGGGCGCAATTTGTGACGTGTTACACAAAGATATATCGGTCAATGGCGAAGCGTTCCAGTGCAGCGATCCTCGCCGCAGTAGCCTTCGCTGTGCCTGCATCGGCCCAATTTAATATCGGTGACCGTTTCGCCAATGCCATCGAATCAATGCACAGCGGTATCGATAGCATTTGGCCAGACGACCTGAAGCTGGACGGCATGACCGTAAGGGCAGGATTTGGCATTGGTACAACCCCGGATTATATCGGGTCCGGTGATTACCGTCTGCGGGTTCTGCCTATCATTGATATTCGTTACAAGGAGCGCTGGCGCCTGAATGGTAGCTTGCTCACCTATGCAGCCATCAATAATGGCCCCTGGCAGGCTGGACCGCTGATCAATCTGGCCTTTGGTCGGCCTGAAAGCCGCAACCGTGTACTCGCTGGCATCCGCGAGATTGACACTACTTTTGAAGCCGGGGCTTTTGCTCGCTACCAAACCACATCTGGTCTTGTCTCGCTCGACTATAGACATTCATTGGGCAACGGGCTTGGCGGGTCGGTCCGTTTCACTGTCGGGCACGGTATTTATAAAAGCGGAAATTTTGTTACCATTGTCGGTGCGCGGGCGCGCTGGCTTTCCGACAAAGCCATGCAGCGTAATTTTGGCCTGACACAGCAAGACAGTCAAAACTCAGAATTTGGCCTGCCCGCCTTCGCCGCCAACAGCGGTGTATCGGAAGTGTCCGCCAATGTGATTGGTGCCTACAGGCTTAATGACCGAGTTCGCGTGTTAAGCTTGCTGTCGGTTGGCCACCTGCTGGGCGATGCCGCAGACAGCCCTTTGGTGCGCGGCGACAACGGTTCGCCTCTCCAGGTGATCTTCGGCGTTGGTTTTACGACCCAGTTCTAGCAACCATGGTTTTCTCCTAAAGCCAGGTGGAAAACGCCTCGAGCGGTTTTTTATCAATATCAGGCACCATCACATGGTCTGCCGGATAACCCGCCACAACCAACATGGTTGCATGTTCGTTTTTCGGACGGCCGCAAAGCTCATTCAGAAAGCCCATGGGCGACGGTGTGTGCGTTAGAGTGGCAAGGCCCGCGTTATGGAGCGCGGCAATCAGAAACCCCGCTGCCAAGCCTGCGCTTTCCGGAACATAGTAGTTTTTGGCCTTTTCACCGGTTTCCGGGTTCAGTTCATATGATTGCTTAAAAACGGCAATCAACCAGGGGGCAATTTCGAGGAACGGCTTATGTTCATCGGTGCCGAAGGGAACTAGGTCTTGCAGCCAATCGTCAGAAGCTTTGCCGCCGTAAAAAGCGCGCTCTTCTTCCTCAGCCGCTTCTCGCAGACGAGTTTTCAATGCTGCACTGGAAATTGCGGCAAAATGCCAAGGCTGCTTGTTTGCTCCCGACGGCGCACGCCCTGCGGTTAGAATGGCGTTTTCAATCACCTCGCGTGCAACTGGTCGGTCAGAAAAATCCCGCACCGTGCGGCGGCGCTTCATCAGGTCCAAAAACGCAGCTGACCTCTCCAGCATTTCGTCAGGGTGGCGCGCAATGAAATCCCTATGCTCGATAAATTTTGGTTCCGTCATTGCCTGCCCCCATTTCCGCCGTTGCTTCCAGTGAATTGCCATATGGCTTTTTTATCACCGATAAGGCTTAATAAGCGACCAGACACTGTTTGTGCAATCAGGAATGAGGTTGAGGCCATAATTAGAGCGCTAAATTCACTCTGGCAAAAGGCCCTGTTGTCCATTGGCATGGCCATTTTCATGGTGGACGCCTTTATGCCTGCATATGGACAAGCCATTGTATTAGACCCTGACGACGTGTTGCCGGAACTAAGCACTGATGGCTCTGGTGCAACGATTTTTTACATCAATGGTAGTCAAACCTACGGCCTAATTGAGCCAAGCGGTGATCAACGCGCCTATTCATCGAATGCCGCGACCAAACTTATGTTATCACTGGTGACTCTCCGCCTGTCAGATACTGGTGTTATTGACCTTGATACGCCCGTATCCGATTACCTGCCGGAAATTATCCCGACAAACCCCTTTGCAGCGCCGATAACAGTTCAACACCTTTTGCAGGAAACCGCAGGTTTTGCCTCGCCGCCACAATCGCTTAAGTCAAAACCACAGGGCCGGATAGTCGATCAGGCGACCTTGAAAAAATTCGCCATTATCATGCGTAGTCCCAGACAAGTCAGTAGTCACGACCCGGTGGGTTGGGCCATTCTCGTTACGCTTTTGGAACAAATAGGCGGCAAGCCAATATTGCAATTGATTACTGAAACTGCGGCGATACCTTTAGGACTGGACGAAAACAATATTGACATCAGTTATCAAAGCCTTGGCGGCGGCGGGCTACCCGTCACTGCGAATATGTCACTGACATCGTTCGCAGAAATTGTGCGTCCGATAATCAGAAACAGGGACAACGCAGGGCAACCATTTTTGACGCGCGACATCTATGCGTCGCTTGTAAAACCGAACGACGGATTCAAGTTACATCCAAACGGGATAGCCGCGTCAAACGGCATAACCATCAAACAAAAATCAGGCTATAGATTGATCGAGGGGTTAAATGCTGATTGTTCCAACACGCTGGCTTTTGCGGCTTTCCCCGCACAAGGCGTAGCCTTTATTATTGCGCGCAGTGACGCGTCTATCTGCGCCACGAATTTGGTGCACAACTCCGGGCTAAAATTGGCGAAAAAATACTTCCCGCCCCAAAGTTATACAGAGATTTCCGAGCCACCTCTAGCACGGCCCAGCAAATTGGAAGGGCGCTATATTATTGCCGATAAGTCGCCTGCCGGGTTGGCAGAACGGCTTTCAATCATGCAGGAAAACTGGCTGACAATAGGCGGATATACCGGAAAAGAATTACGGCTAAGCGTAAGGGGGGCTGCACCCCATGCTTACCGTGAGACCGGGCCTTATGAATATCAACTTGCTGGGCAGGATAGCTCCTTTAGCCATCTTCATTTCAGCCCCTATAGGCTGGGTGGGTATTTATCTGTCACCGAGAGCGACGGTAAGGCAACATTATACCGACGTGTGGACAGCCTTGGCCGAACAGCACCGCTTATTTATCTATTGCCGTGGGCGCTTTTGATTATCGCAAGTGCGGGAGCATATGCTTTTAAGCCCTCCACGAAGCAATGGCGCAATATGGGCCTGTTTGCAGTTGCTGGTGCTGGGTTAGTCGGTGCTGCGCTTTATTTTGAATATCATAGTTGGGCCGCGGTTTTGTACGAACAAAACCAGCCAGTGCTTATTGTTGCTTGGCGGGCAGCCATCAACATTGGTTTGATGTTGTTACTGGCACTGCCCATGTTTGTTTTCTCGCTTGCCCGGCACAAGGCAATCCCCACATCGGGACCGGCGCTTCTGGTTGGGCCGCATTTGGCATTGGTCGCCGCCTCGGCGCTGGCTGTATTTCTAACGCTGGTCATGTGGGGTGTTGCCGGCACCTTCGCGCCTTACTGAAAACCATGCGTAACATAGCTATTTTCGGACTTTAATGCGCAGTACAGATTGGACCCTGTGTCCGGGCATGTTAGCAAGCAGGTCAACGACATTTAGGAACGGCGAGCATGAAAAATTTCCACCTTTCAAATGATCATATCCGCGAGCAGCTGACCGAACTTTCAACGACAGATAGCCATATTAAAACTGCGCTTGATCTGGTTGGTTTTCCCGCAGAGCGGATTAATGAGCAATCATTCGCGGTGTTCTTGCGCGTGATTGTGGGCCAACAGCTTTCTGTAAAAGCAGCGACAACCATATTCGGCCGTGTCATTGATTTGGTCGGCGAAGGACCAGAGCCCAGCTCTTTTTCAACAGTTGACGACGAACAGTTACGCGCGGCGGGCCTGTCGAAGCAGAAGATAAATTATGTGCGTTCGTTGTGCCAAACCGTGATAGACGGCACACTGGATATAGCTGCCCTGCCCAATCAAAGAGATGAGGATGCTATTGCCGCGATCACTGCGGTGAAAGGCCTCGGCGTTTGGAGCGCGCACATATACCTGATGTTCTCGCTTGGTCGGCCCAACATTTGGCCTGTAGGTGACCTGGCGGTACGGGTGGGAGCGGGCAGAATCATTGAACTAGAAGAACGACCAACCGAGAAGCAAGCCCAGGAAATCGGCGAACGCTGGCACCCTTATCGCAGCGCCGTTGCATTACTTGCTTGGCACTATTACTCAAACGCGCCATTCTAGGGCAAGACACTATTGCCAAACCAAAAGCGGAGACCATCATGACCGAATTCCTGAAAGTAACAGACAGCTTGTCCGTTTCACCGCAGATCAGTGCGGACGATATAGCGCAAGCGGCCAAGGACGGTATCGGCATGATTATCAACAACCGGCCCGACGGCGAGGAAACCAGCCAACCGGCCAATTCGGCGCTTGCTGAAGTTGCTGAGGCGCAGGGAATTCGCTGGGTTCACATCCCGGTAGTGGGCGGGCAACTAACCATGGAGGGGATCGAACAAATGGCAATGGCGCTTAGGGACAATGACACAAAAACCCTTGCGTTCTGCCGGTCTGGCACCCGTTCCTGCACGCTTTGGGGGTTGGCGGAAGCTTTTTCAGGCGGTTTGGCGACGGACGAAATTCTGGCGCGCGGTGCCGCGGCCGGATATGACCTTTCAGGCATGGCACCAACTCTTGAGCATTTGCGCCAAAACGCAGGTGGCTAATTTTCCGGCTTTTAGTCGGCTGAGCCAACTTCAAAGCAATTGAGCAAGAACATATATTCCTCAGCCACTTCATAGTAGCGCTCGAAACGACCTGACTTGCCGCCGTGGCCAGCGCCCATGTTTATTTTCATCATCAGCAGATTGTCATCGGTCTCAAGCGAGCGCATCTTGGCGGTCCATTTGGCGGGTTCCCAGTAGGTAACGCGCGGGTCGTTCAAACCGCCTGTCACCAACATAGGTGGATACGCCTTGGCTTCCATATTGGTGTAGGGGCAATAACTCTTGATGTTTGCGTAGGCACCAGCATCCTCAATGGGGTTGCCCCATTCAGGCCATTCAATGGGGGTGAGCGGCAAATCCGCGTCCAGCATGGTGTTCAGCACATCAACAAAGGGCACATGCAAAACCGCACCTTTGAACAATTCAGGTGCCTGATTCAACACCGCACCCATCAACTCGCCGCCTGCACTGCCACCGGAAATGCTGATGCCACCACTGGCTGCATAGCCTTGCTCTGTCAGGCTTTTTGCCACATCAATAAAGTCGTTGAAGGTGTTGATGCGCGTTTCCAGCTTACCGCTTTCGTACCAGCCTTTGCCTAACTCGTCGCCGCCGCGCACATGGGCAATGGCGTAAATGAACCCGCGGTCCAACAAGGAAAGCCGCGGCGCAGAGAAGGACGGGCTTATGCCCAACCCGTAAGCGCCGTATCCGTATAAGTGCATGGGGGCACTCGTTTTTTTTTGCCAATCGGCGCGGTAAACCAGACTGACCGGCACACGCGCGCCGTCGCGGGCGGTGATCATTAACCGTTCGGACCGGTACTTGCTGCGGTCATACCCTGAGGGGATTTCCTGCACTTTTCTGACCGTCGGCTCACCGGGGCTAACCTTACCGGAAGCAAGGCTAACCGGGACATCCAGCACCGTTGGCGGGGTGAGAAGGCTGGAAAAACCAAGGCGGACAAAGGCCTGACCGGACTCGGTATTGTTGGCTAAGCCAACTTCATAAACTGCTTCCTCCATAGGGATTTGGCAGGCTGACCCGTCCGGCGACAACAGGGTAATCTGGTCCAAGCCATCGATGCGGTCTTCAACCGCCACAAAGAAATCAAACGCTTGAACCCCCCGGATATAGCGGGTTTCATTGCCACAAAGTTGTTCGGCCCAACTTTCTTCCAGAACATCAAGCGACGTGAATACGCCGTAGTTCATATGGTTCTTGTTGGAGCGAATGACAAACTGCCCGTCCACGCCGTCGCTGGCATGATCGATGGAATAATCATGATTTTCACGGCGCCGGCTGGCACAAATCAGGTTTTTATCATCGAAAATAAGAGTCGAACTGGCGCTTTTTGGAACCAAACTGCCCTTTTTCCGAATCAAATCAGGGATTTTCAGATCCAGAATATGATTTTCGGCGGTCACATGGTCCGCCGCCCGGATTACCAAATAATCTTCCGACGATGTTTCGTGAATATGAATGAAAAAACTGGAAGACGATTCTTCATAAATAATCGGGTCATCGGTACCGCCTGCATCGGTGCCTAAAACATGGCCGCGCACTTGGTAGGGTCGCCACTCTTTGGATACTTTCACATAGAAAAATGTCTGGCTGTCACCTGCCCACACCACTTCGCCCGATGTCTCGGCGAGTTCCTCCGCGAGCATTTCGCCGGTTTCCAGGTTTTTCACCCTAACCGTAAAACGCTCAGAGCCATTGTCATCAACGCTCGTGGCCATAAACCGACCATCTGGGCTAACGGCGATGGTGCCCAGCTTGAAATACTCCAGCCCCTCGGCAGCGACATTTTCGTCAAACAGAACATTCCAGTCGTCATCGGTCAGGCCGCGCACCCGGTAAAACCATGTCCGGTATTGCTGGCCGGGCGTGAAGGCCCAGCGAAAATCATAGCAGCCCTGGCTATATGGCACGCCTTCGTCGTCTTCGCGCATGCGGCCCTTAATTTCCTCAAACAGCGCCTCAATCTGTGGCTTGTCGTCTTTCGTTACGGATTCGTAATAATCATTCTCTTGCCGCAAATACCCAAGAATTTCCTCATCGTTCACCTCCGGGTATCCCGGGTCTTTCAGCCAGAAATACGGGTCGGAAACCGTGTCGCCGTGGTGGCTGAATGTGTGCGGCTTTATGGGGGCCACTGGCGGTGTCAGGTTTTTCGGGGCTTTCAGCATGCTGGTCCTTTTGACTTATGTGCCCCACCCCTAAAAGCTGCCAGCGCATCTGTAAAGCAAAAGCGCACTTGCATTCCCTTGTTTGGGAAGGCACAAGTTTTGCCCAAGAGATAACGAGCAAGACATCAAGACATAAACACAAGCTGGAACACACCCATGACAACAAACCCTGATCATATCAAAGCCCTGCGCGCCGAGCTGGCAAACCGCAATCTGGACGGTTTTATCGTGCCGCTTACGGACGAGCACATGAGCGAATATGTCGGCAGCTATGCTGAGCGGCTTGGCTGGCTCACCGGCTTCGGTGGCAGCGCGGGAAATGCTGCCGTGCTGATGGATAAGGGTGCGATATTTGTTGATGGCCGCTATACCCTGCAGGTGGCTGACCAGGTAGACGGCAACGTGTTTGAGCATCATCATTTTCAGGAAATGCCGCTGCTAACATGGCTGGCGGAAAACGCCCCAACCGGCGCAAAGGTGGGCTACGACCCCGAGCTTGCCACCGTTTCATGGGTTGAAATGGCCGAGGCCGCGCTTGGCAAAGCAGGTCTTACTTTGGTCGCCGTCGACAGCAACCCCATCGATGCCGTGTGGGCCAGCCGCCCCGCCGAGCCGATGGCACCAGTGTTTGTGCTGGACGACAAATACGCCGGGCGCACGGCAGCCGAGAAACGCGCCGACATCGCCGAAGCGCTTGCGCATGAAGGCGCAGATGCCGCCGTTGTATCCATGCTGGATAGTGTGGCCTGGGCTTTCAACATCCGCGCCGATGATGTGCTGAACACGCCGGTGGCGCATGCCTTCGCTGTGCTGCGTTCGGACGAAAGCGCCACCCTGTTCGTGAATTTGGACAAGGTGGATGAGGGCGTGCGCACTGCCCTTGGTAACAAAGTTTCCATCGAGCCGCGCGCCGCCTTCTACGACCATCTGGCAGGCATGGGCGAAGCGGGCCAGCGTGTGCTGGTGGACCGCGCCACCAACAACGCCAAAATATTTGATGTGCTGAACAGCTCGGGTGCCACCCTGCAGGAAGGGCAAGACCCCTGCATTTTGCCCAAGGCGATAAAGAACCCAACCGAGCAACAGGGCGCACGCGATGCCCATATTAGGGACGGCGCCGCCATCACCGAGTTCTTGCACTGGCTGTCGGTTGAAGCCGACACGGGCAATGTGGACGAGCTGAAGGCAGTGGCCAAGCTGTGGTCGTTCCGGCAGAAGCGTGACCTGATACAGGACAACAGCTTTGACACCATCTCGGCCTCGGGGCCGAACGGCGCGCACTGCCACTATAGGGTGGACGAAACCAGCAACCGAACCCTCGACATGAACAGTCTGTATCTGGTTGACAGCGGCGGCCAGTATTTTGACGGCACCACCGACATTACCCGCACCATTCCTGTGGGCACACCGACGAGCGAGATGCGCGAGAATTTCACCCGCGTGCTGAAAGGCCACATCGCGCTGGCCACCGCCAAGTTCCCTAAGGGCACACCGGGCATGGCGCTCGACAGCCTCGCACGCCGCCCGCTGTGGGACGCAGGGCTGGACTATGACCACGGCACCGGCCACGGCGTTGGCTCGTACCTTGCCGTGCACGAAGGGCCGCAGCGCATTGCCAAAGGCAGCTCGGACGTACCGCTGGAGCCGGGCATGATACTCTCCAACGAGCCGGGTTATTATAAAGCCGGGGAATACGGCATTCGCATCGAAAATCTGGTGCTGGTACGCGCGCTTGAGGGCTCGGAGGCCGGAGAGCCGGGCCGCCACATGATGGGCTTCGAGACCCTGACCCATGCACCGATCGAGCGCAGTTTGGTGGACACCAGCCTGATGAGCAATGCCGAGCTAGCGTGGCTAAACGCCTACCACAAAGACGTTTACGCCAAAATCAGCCCGTTGGTTGAAGGTGAAGCATTGGCTTGGCTGGAGGCGGCAACAGCAGAGATTTAATATTTAGGACAAATAATCACTTTAGATAGCATATAGTGGATTTGATCACAGCAAACTTAAGACCTTTAAAAGAGAGCTTCTATGCTAGAAGACATGGACCGTGAAGTCGAAAACCTTGTTCATCATTTCAACAAAATACCGGTGATCAAAATAGCCGCTTACTCTATAGCAGGTATGGCGTTTTTGTATCTGTTATTCCTTGGCAATTAATCTGGTTGGCTGAAGGTGCGGCGCTGAATTGGCTTAAGGCGGCAACGGCGGAGAATTAGACTTATTTTTAATTCACTCCGAATACAGATAAATCTAACTTCAAGGATAATGAGAATGTGCCTAAATGTTTTAAGCGGCAGTGTTTTGTTAAAAATTTCATGCCTGATTTTTTTGCTGACCACGCATGTTAGCCATGCTCAGGAAATTGCCGACGATCAGGTCCCGGTGTTGCCGGGGGTAACCTCCTTAACACGACAAGGCGCTAGAGACATTGTTCGTGATGCCACCGACATTGTATCCCCCAACGGCATTATTGACGAAGATTTTGTTGAAATAGGCGGAATTGAGCAGTGGGTTTCTGTAAGGACAAAAGATGCTGGCAACCCGGTTCTTTTGTTTATCCACGGCGGCCCGGGGTCAACCGAGGCACCGGTAAGTTGGCTATATCAAAATGCTTGGGAAGACTATTTTACCGTGGTGCAGTGGGACCAGCGGGGCGCAGGGAAAACTCTTGCCGCAAACGCGATTGAAGACCTGCCTCAAACAGTATCAATTGAACGCATGGTCACTGATGGCTTAGAACTAGTCGCTTACTTGCGGGAAAAGTTCCAACGGCAAAAAATATACGTGTTGGGGCATTCATGGGGAACCGTTATCGGTCTCGAAATAGCCCAAAGAAAACCTAGTTGGCTACACGCCTATATTGGGATGGGACAAGCTATCAACTTTCGGGAAAATGAAGCTCTTGGATATAATTTCGCCCTTCAAAACGCAAAAGAAGAGAATAACAAAGCTGCAATTAAAGAGCTGGAACAAATTGCGCCTTATCCGCCTGAAGTTGATAGAGTGCCGATTCAAAGCATTGTAGTCCAACGTAAATGGTTAATGTACTATGGTGGAATGACTTTTGGGCGCAAAGACCTGTCATATGAGATTAATGCTAAACTTCTATCACCGACATACACCGACGCTGACATTGAGGCGGATCAGTTTGCGGGTATTGCCTTGGTGAAGTTGATGCAGGAACTTGAGAATCTTGACTATAAAACGGTTACAAAAATTGAATGTCCGGTCTTTATTTTAGCCGGTCAGCATGACTATGCGACCTCCACACAGCTGGCAAAAGAATGGATTGATAACCTTGACGCCCCTTATAAGAAGTTCATCTATTATGACAACGTGGCGCACATGATTCAACTTGAGGCACCAGGTAGGCTTCTAGTTCATCTAGTTAACGATGTTCTGCCTTTGTCGGCAGTAAATTAGGAAACTCCGTCGCAAGCAATTCATGGTCGGCAATAATTCCAAGCAATGCGGCCTTTTAAGCTGAAGGGAGTAGTCTTTTCAGTTTCAGTACTCACCACATAACCGGTTGTCATTTTTCTATTTAACAGGGTATAAATTCAGTACGCAATGTTTGAGAGCACAACAGCCGCGAAAGTGACTGCATGAGTGACACGATACATGACCGCATGGATGTGGTGGAACGGCTGACCAACCTGTTTCAGTTTGAGCGCCGGGTTTACCTGTCTATCACGCTTTTGTCTTTGGGCATGTTAATTGCCAGTGCCATATTGCTGGTGATGAAAGGCGAAGCGGGCTATGCCGAGCTTACGCTGATGCTGGCGCCCACAGGCGCGCTGACCTACACCACCGGGCGTTTGTTGTTTATGTGGAGCGAAGCGCTGAAGCGCCTGATGCCCTCGAATGAGGCCGAGCAAGCCCCAGAAAATGGGGGCAAATAACATGGATGATACCGAGTTTAAAAAACTGCGCCGGGCGTCTACCGCCAGCGCGCTGGTTTCGGCCTCTGGCTTTGTAATCCTGATTTTGTCGGTGGTGTTTTCCTATATGCAGGTGCAGGAAGCGCAAGAAACAGTGACAGCACTGGAAACGCAGGCCGACGAGCTGAACGACGACATTATTGCCTATAAGCAACAGATTGCTGACCTTGAGGCGGCGTCATCGCCCGATGCGATTATTGCCCAGAACACGACAGTGCGGCTGGACGGCATTCGGGACGCACAAGAGCGGCAGATTTATGATTTCACCATTTGGCTGCAGGTGCCCATATTGCTGAAAGATCAGATTGATCATGTGACCTATGCGTTTGACCATATTTCCAAACTGCGACCCAACCAGACCAGCAGCACCTATGCCAACGGCTATGCCATTTCATACCGGGGCTGGGGCTGTTTCAGCGGTGTGGTGATTACGGTGCACCTGAAAGACGGCGGCGAGCATAAGCTGGAATATGACCAGTGCGACAACAGCCAGCGGGTGCTGAGCTAAAAAGCAGCGCCCCCGCTAGCCTTCCAAAATCTCAAATTCTGTGGTGATTTCAGCGAGGCCCGCCATTTGCGCGGAGGCGGAGCAGTATTTATCCATGGATAGCCCTATCGCGCGCTCCACATGTTTGGCATCAATGTTGGTGCCTTTCACGAAAAATTTGGCGTGGATTTTGTTGAAATAGCGCGGGTGATCATCCACCCGCTCACCGTCCAGCTCCACCCAGCAATCAAGCACATTCTGCCGGGCTTTCTTCAGGATCATGATCACATCTATGGAGGCGCAGCCACCCATGCCCAACAGCAGCATTTCCATGGGGCGCACGCCCATGTTGTTGCCGCCGCTCTCTACCCCTGCATCCATAACCACGCTGTTGCCCGAGGGGCTTTCGCCGATGAAGGTCATGTCGCCGGCCCATCTTACTTTGGCTTTTCTTGGTGCATCTTGGGGTGCGGGTTCGTTTGCCATGTGATCTGTCCCTCTAAACTTTGGTTTTACTCTGGTCATCGCACGCGCTGAACGGGTCGGCGCAAGCGGCTATCTGGCAGCAGATTTAGCCCGTAGCAGAGAGAGACGCAAGGCTTGCAACTGTTTTGGCGACCCGCCTTGCAATATAAGCCGGGCACGACACGCACCAACACATGACCCGAGTCACGACATACTCCCCAACAATAAAGCCATTAGCCCGCGCCCTTAAATAAGGCGCGGCGCAAAAAATATATGGGCGTTTAGGTGTCCGGTTGTTCGGGGATGGCTATTCGGGGAAATAGGTGGTTGGTTCGCCGGGGTGCCACTGGGGGTATTTCCCCATGACAGAGGCAAAAAGCGGCGTGGCCACATGGCCCTTGAGCCAGCGGTCAACCCCCGGAAAACGCGACATTTCCATCACGTCCTTGGCCGCATTCATAAACTGGCGCACAAAGGGGAAAATTGCGATGTCCGCAAGGCTGCGGCGGTCACCCATCAGATGTTTATTGGCCATAAGCCGTTCATCGAGGCGTGCCAGATATTCTTCAGCGGCGGCACGCTCAACCTCTGGGTCTGCGTCCTCATAGCGGGTGGCATATTTGAACCGGTCCAGATGATGTTTGAACGGGCCGTCGTTATCGCTGATCAATTTATCCATTTCGACCGTATTGGGAACGTGCCAACCTTCCGGGTCTGATCGGCGCAGCGCCCAGTGCATGATATCAATGCTTTCTTCGATCACGCGGCCATCGGGCATAACCAGCACCGGCACCGTGCCTTTGGCTGACGCCTCGATCATCTCGGCGGGTTTTTCCTTCAGCACCACTTCGCGCAGCTCAACCCGTTGCCCGGCAATAACCAGCGCCATCCGCGCCCGCATGGCGTAGGGGCAGCGGCGGAAGCTATAGAGAATAGGCAACTGTTCGCTCATTTGGTTGGTTACTCGCCTTCCAGTGTTTGCTCGTCCCTCGCCTTTCTGGGCGGGGCTGTTACCCCAATATGCAACTCACCGCGCTCCCGCGCCAGTGCAATTTGCTTTTGCCGTTCGGTAAAACGGGCTTTTTGCTCAGGCGTGGTCTCGGTGTAGCAGTGCGGGCAACTGATACCGTGGACATAATGCGGCGAGGTTTTTTCCTCCTCGCTGATGGGGCGGCGGCAGGCATGGCACATGTCATAAGGGCCGGGTTTAAGGCCATGGCCGACCGACACCCGGTCATCAAATACGAAACACTCGCCCTGCCACAGGCTCTCATCCTCGGGCATTTCTTCCAGATATTTCAGGATGCCGCCTTGCAGATGGTAAACTTCGTCGTAGCCCTGCTCGCGCATGTAGGCGGTGGACTTTTCGCAGCGGATGCCGCCGGTGCAGAACATGGCTACCTTTTTCGGCTTCTTCAGTTCGTCGGCATGCTCTTCGGCCCAGGCGGGAAACTCGCGGAAGCTTTTTGTTTGAGGGTCCAGCGCGCCTTTGAAGGTGCCGATGGCAACTTCATAATCATTTCGCGTGTCCACGACCACCACATCCGGGTCACTAATCAGGTCATTCCACTCGCTTGGCTTCACATAGGTGCCGACGATCTGGGTCGGGTTGATGCCCGGCACGCCCATGGTGACAATTTCTTTCTTCAGCCGCACTTTCATACGCGGGAACGGCGCTTCTTCTGCCCAGCTTTCCTTATGCACAATTCCAGCGGGTTCAGCACCGGCGAATTCAGGCATGGCATTGAGGAACTTAAGCACTGCGCGGATGCCCGCCTCCGGCCCGGCGACCGTGCCGTTAATGCCTTCGGACGCCAGAAGAATGGTGCCCTTCACGCCGTTTTCAACGCAGGCCGCCTGAATGGGGGCCTGCAGGTCGGCGTAATGCGGCATGGCCACAAATTTATAGAGCGCGGCAACAAGGTACGGGGCGGTATTTTCAGACATCAGTTGGTCTCACGGCATTAATTAATTTACGAGCCGCGTTATAGCGAGGCGATAGCCGCTTGTAAAATGTCCAATTGCCGCGCCGTAATACCTGCAGATGCAACGCACTCTCAATTGCAATTATTGTTAATAATAAGTCTTATGTAACAATAGGTTATCACAAAATATATCTTGGCCTACCTTTGTATTGTTGCTATGGTCCGGCTCAGATGAGATTTGTATTCACTTAGCTGCGAAAGGGCCATGCGATGAAGGGCGATAAAGACGTAATCAGGCATTTAAATGTGATTCTGAAAAATGAGCTGACCGCCATTAACCAGTATTTCCTGCATTCGCGCATGCTGAAAGACTGGGGCATGACCAAGCTGGCAGAACAGGAATACGAAGAATCCATCGACGAAATGAAACATGCCGACCAGTTGATTGAGCGCATTCTATTCCTTGAGGGTCTGCCTAACCTGCAGGACCTAGGCAAGCTGATGATCGGCGAAGATGTGGCGGAAATTCTGGCTTGCGACCTGAAAATGGAACATATGGGCCACGCCGACCTGAAGGACGCCATCGAACACTGTGAAAAGGTTCGGGACTATGTTTCGCGCGATCTTTTTTCGAGCATACTGGATAGTGAGGAAGAGCATGTTGACTGGCTGGAAACCCAGCTTTCCCTGCTGGAAAAAATGGGCCTGCAAAATTATGTGCAGCTACAGTCCAGCCCGGATGCTGGGTAAACAGCACCAGACGAATGATGCTGGCAAAATAATAGCGGATGGATAAAGATACGGGATAATAGAGGTACTTGATCACCTAATGACGGCTAGGAGCGTTCATATGAAATTCGTACCCTATTTTTTGGCTATCATTCTCGCGTCTCTCCCGGCACATGCAGAAACAACCACAATTCATGCAGGGCGATTGATCCAGGAAGCAGGCAAGCCTGTACTGGAAGAACAAACCATTGTTATTGAAAACGGTACGATCAAGGAAGTGAATGCAGGGTTCAGCCCTGCCGAAAATATAATAGACCTTTCCTGTTGTACGGTAATGCCCGGCCTGATTGATATGCACTCGCACGTCACGTTGCGGGTTGATCTGAAAAATCCAATCGGAACGCTTTTAGACAAAAATGCCAAGCGCAAATCGGCATTGGCACTGGGGTCCCTCCCTACAGTCAGAGGTATGCTGGAAAAGGGCTTCACGACGGTACGCAATCTGGGCGACCCTGCCGGTATCACCTATGATATACGCAACGCCATAATGATGGGCATAGTGGACGGCCCACGCATCATCGCGACCGAATCACAAATCCATGTTTCTGGCGGAGATTATGATCCTGCCAGTTTTGGACTGCGCGACGGTGCCGAAACATTGATTACTGATATTCGTGGCCGGTGCGATGGCCCAATTGACTGTCGCAGAGCCGTTCGCCGGGAAATTCGGCGCGGTGCTGATGTTATCAAGCTAAGATTCGCCGGGCCTGCATTAATGGACCCAAAAGTTCCCTCCTACGAATTTGCTGACGAAATCAATGCGATTGTTGAAACAGCGCACCGCCTTAACCGCAAAGTTGCCGCCCATGTGGGCTCCCCGGAAGGTGTTAAAATGGCAATAGAAGCCGGTGTAGACACAATTGAGCACGGTCCACTGACGGCGGAAAATATCGACCTTATGAAAATACACAAAGTTTCCTATACGCCCACACTTCTGGCCGCATTTTCTATCCGGGAAATGATTAAAAAGGCCACTGGCCGGGACTTATATGCTGAGCATGTTGCAAGCCTAAAGGCGGCATTTGCAAAAGGCGTCCCAATACTTTTTGGTAGCGATTTAGGTGTCTTCGGACCAGATCGCGTGCCTGAGGAGTTCCGCCACATGGTTGATGCTGGCATGACACCCACAGATGCGCTGCGCACCGCCACCATTAACGCTGCAAAGGCCTTGGGTATGGAATCTATGATCGGCGCACTGAATATAGGCATGCAGGCAGACATCATCGCAACAGCTGGCAATCCGCTGGCAAACATAGATGAGATTGGAAAAGTTACTTTTGTTATGCGCGGCGGCAAAGTCTACAAAAAATAATCAAGTAAATGTCTGCTATTCGGCGGCGAGCACTCTTTGGAAGGGTAGTTCAGCTGATACGATGTCGTTGGCGCAGTCAGCGCATGTGCCGCAGCAAAAACCGTTACCCAGAGACAAATAAGCTTCTTCTGCCGTCTGTACGCCGTTTTCACGCACCGCAGTTTTTATCTCTTTATCGGTATAGCCGTTGCACACGCATACATACATGTCTGTCACTCACTTGAAGGTCGTTTCGCGGCCCTCAGTTAATATTGCGAACCGTTCTCAATATTAATAAGCATGATAATCGAGAAAATCAAGGCCATTCTTGGTTACTTTGCCCCAATCCTGATAAAAATACGCCTGAAGGTATTTTTTATACAATCTCATTGTTTGTAATCATCATTTCAATATGTCGTTGCGTGCATACAACACTCTGATTGAAAAACAATTGGAACATCATGTCTTCAACACCAGTCCGCCACGAAAATGTCAAAAACTATTACTATCTGGTGTGATAGCAAGTCGGTGCGGCATCGGTAAATCTGTGCTGTTCTGGCGAAGGAAAAAATACATCTGCGACACAGTGGGACCGTAAATGCGGCATGAAAAAAAACATAATGAACCCAAAAGGGTCGCGCTATTCTCCGGCAATTACAATTATGTAATGGACGGTCCTGTGCGAGCACTCAACAAGCTTGTTGGCTACCTGGAAAGCCAAGGTGTTGAAGTTATGGTGTTTGCCCCAACAGCCAAAAAACCAGCGTTCGATCATGTTGGCACGCTGGTTTCTGTGCCGTCTATTTGTGTGCCCGGCCGCGGAGATTACCGTCTGGCGCTCGGTATGCCGAATTCGGTTCGCACGCAACTGGAAGAGTTTAAGCCGGACCTGGTGCATCTGGCTGCGCCTGATTGGCTCGGCCACGCCGCCTTGTCATGGGCGGAGGCGCACGGCGTACCGGCTGTGTCGTCCTTTCATACCCGGTTTGATACCTATTTCCGCTATTACAAGCTTACGTGGATAGAAAAATACATCACCAATTTTATGCGGCGTTTTTATCACCGCTGCGAACAAATATATGTACCTTCCCCTTGCATGGCTGAGGAATTAACGGCACAGGATATGTCACCAAATATTGGCATTTGGAGCCGCGGTGTTGACCATAGCCTGTTTAACCCCTCCCGCCGCGATGCCGCGTGGCGGCAGGCACAGGGATTCAAAGAAAATGACATTGTCATTGCCTTTGTTGGCCGGTTGGTGCTGGAAAAAGGATTAGGCGTTTTTGCAGACACCGTTGATTTGCTGGCAAAAAATGGTCGGCAGGTTAAAGCGCTGATTGTCGGCGATGGCCCCGAAAAAGAGCGCTTTGAAGCCAGACTGCCAAACGCCGTTTTCACCGGTCATCTGAGCGGAGAAAAGCTGGCGCGCGCTTATGCATCATCAGATATTTTCTTTAACGCCAGCGTGACCGAAACCTTCGGCAACGTCACCCTTGAGGCAATGGCCTCGGGTTTACCTCTGGTTTGCGCTGATGCCACCGGCAGCCGAAGCCTTGTGCGGCGCGGCAAAAATGGCTTTCTGGCGGCATCAGTGACAGCGCCCGCCTTTGCGGAAGAGTTGGAAAAATTAATCGCTGACCCAGCACTGCGCGCTGCAATGGCGCAGGCAAGCGTTGGCTACAGCGACAGTTATACTTGGAATTCAGTGCTGAGCAGAATGTTTGATCAATATTGCGACGTGCTTGAAAACCGCCACGCCAACCTACCAGACCAACGAAACGCTCCCGCTGCTGAATCTGGCACAGTATCAAGTGCTAAACGGAATAAATCCGTCAGCCGCACAACCATTTCACCCGCCGAATAACGGCACCCCTTATCCATTATTGTGATTAGCTTGCCCCAGTATGCTACAAACCCATCATGACGATTGAGCATCTTAAGTCAGTGATCGTAACCGCTTTGGAAAAGCAGGCGGTTCAACTTCTCCTGAAGTTTCTTCAGGTAGGTGCGCTGATGGCTATTTGCTACTATCTTGCGCTCAAGGTTAGCGATATTGGTTGGAGCAATATTGCAAGCTCACTGCCAACAACGCCTTGGTTTTATGTTTTTTCCCTGGGCATTTACTTTGCCTACCCAACGGCAGAATGGTATGTATACCGGCGACTGTGGGGACCAGCGGTGCGCAGGCGATTTGACGTTTTTCTGCGTATGCGCATCTATAATCTGGCCTTTGTGTCTTATTCTGGCGAAGCCTATCTGGGCGTTTGGGCAAGCCGCCGGGTCAAACAACGCAAACGCCGCACAGTTACCACCATTAAAGACAGTCAGATCCTGTCAGCGCTCTCGTCCAACAGCCTGACCATAGTCTTGCTGGCGCTTTTATTTGGGTCTGGCCAACTAGGCTTATTTACCGATGCTGACCCTTCATATCCTCAATATGTTGCCATTGCCATTGGCCTCAGCGCGCTACTGATCCCGTTGGTTGTCTCCTTCAGGCATCGGCTTTTGTCCATTGACGGCGCGGCAGCCAAAGCTGTGTTTCTTATCCATCTTTCCCGCCTTTTGGTAATTGTGCTTTTGCAGGTCGCCAGTTGGGCGGTTGTTATGCCAGAGGTGCCGTTGGAGACATGGTTGGTGTTCTTGACCGGCCAATATGTGCTAACGCGCATTCCGTTTTTGCCCAACACCGACCTATTGATTGCGGGGCTCGGCCTTACACTCTTGACCTATGTTGATGCCCCTGCAGCAAACCTCGCCGGTATGTTCGTCGCCAGCGGCGCGTTAGCACAGGTGTTAAATTTTGGCCTGTTTGCGAGCTTGAGCGTGCGTGATATGTTCAAACGCCGTATCGAGTCTCCCCAACAGAGAGAAAACGTAACTGGCAAGACCATCGTCTGATAACGGCCGTAGTCTGAATTAATCAACCAGGCCGGGCATATTGGCAGCGGATGACTAGCTTAGCCACCGAAAGTGGTAAAAACCGCCAAAAGCTATACACTGTTCAACTATCGACACAGCAAGCTGAGAACAAAGCAAATGCTAAGCCCCGGGAAAAAGACCATTTTGAAAGATGCCACTTTTGGTGAGTTTCAACTCATTGAATATGCATCTATCGACCGGCGTTTTCCCATTATGAATTTCTTCCTCGACCTATGGCGCGACAAGGGCGGCGAAGACAAAGCCATTTCACGCACCGACATTAACCCAATGGAAATGAAGAAATATCTCGAGCATATCGTGCTTTTAGATGTGGTTAAGGACAGTTCTGACTGGCACTTGACGGTACGATTAATCGGCGGTCATGTATCGGGTTTTTACGGTGAAATTACCGGCAAAGACGTACGGGAAATGGGCAACAACCAAGCGATTGAACGCATCTATTATGCCGCACGCCATATAATCGACACCGAAGTGCCAATGTTGACCATTTCCCCTGCGTATTCCGCCGACAAGTCATTCATGGAGGCGGTTGCACTTTACCTGCCACTGTTCGATAATGACGGAAATGTCGTGAAAATACTGGTCGCGGTGAACGTTTCTTCAATCAGCCAAACCTAATTTAAATTCATTTTCCAGCTGACCACCATAATTCTGAAAAAGAAGATTTTTATGCCCGAAAAACCATCCCCTGAGGCCCGTAAAGATGAACGGCTGAATGATCTGGAAATTCAATTTGCCTATCAGCAGGAAACCATCGACAGCCTCAATGAAACCGTTACCAAACAATGGGATGTAATTGAGAAATTGCGATTAAAAATTACGCGCTTGGAAGGACGGCTAACCGAGATGAGCGAGTGGCAAGGTGCCGGGCACGAGCCACCACCGCCGCATTATTAGGCGGTTTCATGACACCCGCCCATAAACTGTTCTCAATCGCAATGCCGCTGCTGCTGTTGGTGTTCTCCTCTATACAGGCAAACGCTCAAGACAGCTTGCTGACAGACGGCGATTGCGCCGGACATACCAGTGATGTTGGTGAAGGCCTTTACCGGGTATGCTTCACTTATACGGGCGAAAATTGGACCCATGCTAATGTGGCGGCCATAGCCTTCAAAACCAATAAGCTGATCGCCGTTCTTCCCTTGCAATATACTACAAACGCAGCCCAACCCGGCGCGGAAGTAGACGGCAAAAACATTGGCTTCGTTTGGAACAAGATTACCCAGGAAGAGTTGGCAAAAAGGCTTCGCGCCGCAGGCTTCTTCGTGCTGACACCAACGATCCAGATGTACGGCGAAAACTGGAATGGCTTTCAAGGGCTGGAGCATTTCATCGCTGGTGTACACAAAGGCAATGAAAATGTTCAAACAATTTTGCTAACCGCAGATTCGCATATTGTTGTCGAACAAAACCCTTTCCCTGGTGCGCAAATGCTGGTCACTGGTATCCACGATCGCAATCCGGATTGGGAGGCAACCATTCAGCGGAACATCGCCCTCTTTTACAAAGCAACCGGCCTGCGCAACATCGGGGCACGGGTACGCGGCGGATTATCTGACACGGAAGGCTCGTCAAAAGCCTGGCACCCGCTGATAGAGCGCGCTGCGGAATACGGCCCTACCGTGGCGATTATGGAAGCAGCGCAGGCGGTGCAAATTGTTGAGCAGGCTGGCTCTATCGAGGCAGGGCGTCAGTGGGCCGCGCCACTGTTTGATGGCATCGTTGCAGGCATGGTCGAATATAGTGACCAGCTGAACAAGCCAATTCCCGCCTGCGAATAGACCCTTCACATGCCGAAAAATTGATCGCATACCACTTGGGCGCCTGTTTGCGCTCGTGTAATACTGTAACGGAACAACAGAAAACTTAAGGTAACTCGGGGGAACCGATGAAGCTCTTACAGACACTATTAACTCTATTCGTGGCAATGGCGATCGGCGGCAGTGTGAGCGCGCAGGATGCGCCAGCCTATGATTACACGACAAAAGGCACCCGTATTTTTCAGGCGCCCGGAAGCGATTTCATGGCCAAAATTCTGGTAGAAGCCGCCAATCTTGGCAGTGAAGAGGTTAAAATCGCCGAGCTTACCTTCCCGGTTGGTTATAGCGGCAGTGGGCACCTGCACGGGGCCTTAGAGATTTTCTATGTGCTCGAAGGGCGGTTTGGCCATAGCGTCAACGGCGTTGATGCCATCCTTGAAGTCGGTGAAATTGGCATCGTCAAACCGGGTGATACGGTAACACACTCTGTGCACGGAGGCGAAGCCGCAACAGTGCTGACCATATGGGTACCCGGCAGCGCGGGCGCACCCGCGTTTGCCGGCATGCCATCACGACCGATTGACGATTAGCCGTTCATTTAACCTACGTTAAAACAGCATCATGGCTGCGATTGCCAGTACCGGTGTCACGATAATGGTTCTAATGACAAAAATCTGGAACAGCTGGAACACGGTAACCGGCAAACCAACCCGGATCATGACAAGACCGGTTTCAGTCATAAAAATAAGCTGACACAGCGATAAGCCCGCGAGTATGAAGCGCATGGGCGCGCTGGTAAGGTCGCTTGCTATGATAGTCGGTATATATTGGTCCATGAAACCAAAGATGAAACCCGGTGCCACCCGCACGGCATCCTCCACCTGAAACAGCGAAAGCAACCAGGCAATTGGCATTGAAATCCATTCTCCAATCGGCGAGTGAAAAGCCACCGCAGCGGTTATGGTACCCAGCGCGATCAGTGGCCCGATAATCCCAAACAGCTGCTCAAACATCATAATGTTGCCGAGGCGTGCCAGTTCTTTCACCGGCGGTGTATGGGCGGCTGTTGAAATAGCATTATCCAGGCTGCGCTTGAGCAAAGGCCCTTTCTTGGCCTGGCGCAAACGCTCAGCATTCGCAGACCCGCCAACGAAAGTTGCTGGAATACGGGAGATGGGCGGAACCCGGGGCGTAATGATTGCGCAAACAATACACGCAAGGATCGCCGTCATGTACCAAATGAAGAACATATCACCGATTTTGGCAACCTGTGAAATCACCAGCGCAAACGGCAAAGACACCACAGAGAAGTTAGTGGCAACCACCACCGCCTCACGGCCATCATAAAAACCCCGGCGATACTGTTGCCCAGTGACCAAAATACCAATGTTGGAGGCCGAAATGAACGACGCTGTCGCGTCAACGGCCGCGCGACCGGGCAGACGGAACAATTTTTTAAACGCGGGCGCAACAATGGTGCCGAAGAAATCCATGGCGCCAAATTCAGTCAATAACGGCATCAAAAAACAGGCGGGCAGCATCACGATGGAAAAGGCAATTGCCAAGTCGCCGACTAATATTTGGCCGGTATCTTCAAGGCGCAACACCTCCGGTCCAACTTCAAAATAGACCATGATTGCTATGGCAGCACCAACAAAGCGAAGAAACAACCAACCAGGAGACGCCGCAGAAACAGCATGAAGTATGGGATGACTGACTTCCCAATCCGGCTTGAAGGCAATGTGATATGCGCCAGCAACAGCGGCGGCCACGGCTATTGCGACCATCAGCTCCACCAAAATGAAGCCAAAATTCGCATTAACCCAGTCGGAATAAAGCCCAAACAGAATGGTGAAACCACCCTCGGACGGAAACGGCACCAAAAATAGCAAAAGCCCAATAAGCGACGGTATCAAAAACCGTAAGAAAGGCTTCAACCCTTCAGTTTCAACCGATGCGCCATCGCCCGACGCAGTTTCATTGGTGTCCATTAATTCATCTCCCCCGAGAATTCTGATTGACCAGACCCTAATATATTATTTCTGCGATGTCTTCTTTTGTACGGCCAGCGGCTAAAAAATCGGAGCGTAGAAAAAATTAAGAATTTAACTATAGTAAGAGAAGAAATTCTGGCTTGCCTCTATACGGAAATTATTAATGACACGATACCGGTCAATATATGAAACGTCTTCGCCTTTGATCTTGCGCGCCGTCTTTTTACTGCTTTCCTGCACGATGTCAGTCCTGCTCAGCACAGCGGCCTTGCGTGCACAGAGCGATGAGACCTACGATATTTATACCGCCAACATCCCGCCTTATGTTGGGCCGGGGCCAGACGGTAAGGTTATTGGCACGTTGGTGCCAGTGGTGGAAAAATATTTCACTGAACGAGGCCTGCCTTATAAGATGAATATGCTGCCCTGGTCTGCAGCTTTCCGGCGCACCATGAGCAAATCCTCGGCCCTTATCTTTCCTATTGACCGAACACCTGCGCGTGAAAATCTGTTTATGTGGATTACACCCCTGATAACCAGCCATTATTATTTATACGGGCTTAGAAGCGATGTACCTGCCAAAACGAGCATTGATAAGATTCGCGGATCTAACGCCCTGATAAGCTGCCCATCCAATGCCATTCAATGCGAATTACTGCTCAATGCGGGCTTCGCTGAAAAAAACCTCCTACGGCTGGAAGACCTTTCCGTGCCGCAGCGCTACCGGCTGATTCTAAATGGTCGCAACGCCTACTCGGTGTTTGACCCCAAAGTATATGACAGCCTTATGGCGCGTGATGGGCTGGACGGTAGCAAATTAATCCGGCTGGGCAAGGTGGGTGAAATTCAGGGTTATCTGGCCGCCAATAAAAACATGCAGGCACCCTTGGTCGAGCGCCTGCGCTAAATCATCTAATATAGTGCAGCGGATCAGCCGCGCGGCGTTGCCTTGATTTTATAAACCGGGAACCACGTCTCACCGCCGTCCCGCGACATTTCCATCACCCAGTTCCAGCCCTCATCTGTGGGGGTAAAGAAAGTAATGCGACGCGGTGGGTTCTGCTCAGGCGACACAAAGTGCATCACAATACTTCCCTCCGTGTTTTGCTTCGCACGAATATGAGTCATACCGGGCACGTTGGTGGCGGTCCAAACTATTTCCCATTGTTCGGCTTTGGGGTCATAAATCCGCAGATTAGTGCCAACACCCGGTGGTGGGCTACCATCAGCGCCGTTAGGCATCCAGAAATCCTGCACGGCAATGCCGTCTCCCACACAAGTGAAATTCCAGCGCGCGCCGTTACCCGGTTTCCATGTCACGCCGTCTTGTTGCAGACCTTCGTCAGCAATGTCCCAGTCGCCAACATAACGGCCAAACTGTTCCACCGGCCCAGCCATGCAGCCGCCTTTGCCGTCCATCAACACACTATCAAGCGCCGGCTCATCCGCCTGTGCGGACAGCGAAAACGACACCGCCACCGCTGAAACCATTCCCAAATATTTGATCATTACTGCCCCTCCATATTCAATTTATCTCAGAGCAATACTATCGTTTAGCCACATTGAGAAAAGGCGAAAATAGACCAAGCGAGCGACACTTGCGGCGTGATGAGGAAATTGGACGCTCAAGCCTCCAAAATACAACTATCTTTCGCCTGACTCTTGCCTATTATGGCCCCACCTTGGGAGGGGAATATATATGCAAACACCAGCACAAAATACGCGCTATTTGGGGCCGATTACTGACACCCTGCGTTGGACCAATTTCCAGCACAGACCCGATGATATATTCATTTGCACACCGCCCAAGTGTGGCACAACATGGACGCAGGCCATTTGCTCCATGCTGGTGTTTGGCAAAGCAGACCACGGCCAGCAAACCAGCGACATTTCGCCCTGGGTTGATGCTGCATTCGCGCCCATAGAAGACGTGCTGAACCAGATCAAAGATTTGCCGCACCGCCGGTTTATTAAAACCCATTCACCGCTGGACGGTATCCCGTACCACAACGAATGCACCTATTTGGTGGTGATACGTGACCCGCGTGACGCCTATTGTTCAGGCCTTAACCACCGCGACAATATGAACGACAAAGACCTTGCCCATTCGGTTTTCCCATCCGGTGACGATGCCTTCGAATCGTGGTTAAACGGAGACATGAAATATGAAGCCTGGGACGTTCAATCCATTTCTAATTTCGTACATTTTTTCAACAGCTACTGGCCTTACCGCAACCTGCCGAATGTGCATCTGTATCACTACTCAGACATGAAGCGCGACCTGCGCAGTGTCATTGAATCAATGGCGACCGCTACCGGCACGGATGTGACAGAAAGCCAGCTTGATGCTTTCACCAAAGCCGCCACCTTCGACAATATGAAGAAGAAAGCCCAACAATTTGCACCGGAATCCGGTACGGGCATTTGGAAATCGGAGGATAATTTCTTCTCCAAGGGCGTTAGCCAGCAATGGAAAAAGCTGCTGAGCGAAGACCAGATAAAGGCCTTCGACACCAAGTACACTACCCTGCTACAGGGCGAAGAGGCAGATTGGTTATTGAACGGCAACGGCGACTAACCAACTGGATGGGCGCACTAACTATTTGGTGGTGGCGTTTCATCACAAGTGCGCCCATCCGCGGCGCCCAACGCATCGCACATCGCTTTGGCTTGTGCTTGCAGTCCGTTGATGGCTCGTGTGGCAACAAGCTGGTTACGCAACATGCCAATCAATTGAAAGATGAAATCCTCATCTTCGCGCATCACCTGCCAATTGAATGTGGACAGTACGATATCACCGCCCGGCTCCTCCGGATTATAGCGCCAGGTCACGTTACGTCTATAGGCTGTCCAATATTCATCTGATGTGCTGCTAAAGCCGGCTTGAAGTGTGTTGTGAACGCCGAGACTGGCATGAAAGTTCGATATAATAGCCCGCAGTTCCGGTGACCGAATAAGCTGCATCTGCCCCGATGAGGTTAATTCGTCGTAAGTACTGGTCACTGGCTGTAGACTCGGAAACTGCGCCATATTATTGGCACCAATTTTGAGCGGCAATGTATTTTCCGGCAAAGGCGCATCGCCACTAAAAAATGTCACCGCCATCCTGCGCACTCTGTTCAATCGAGCCATGCGATCTGCCGAAAAGGAAATCAGTTCATGCGCATCTTGCGCTTCAACAAAAAGGCGTTCAATTGCGGCGCGTTCCAGCGCCCGATTGTCGCGCTCTTTGGACCAGTCGCTGACCTGAAGGCCGACAAAAATACCTGCCACCACGATGATAAATTCAATAAATACCGTGAACCAGTTTTGTTCGCGGATCGCTTCCGCCATGCGCCGTAAAATCATTGGCTTACCTCCAACAGACGCGTTTTTAAGTTTTCCATAGAGGCAACTTCGCTTCGAGCGGTGTTTAAACACCTGTTGTTCGCCCAAGGTTGCTGACTAATTTATTACGAATGGTCTGGTTTGCGCGGATCAGCGGAAGGTTGCACGCGACCTCTGTATCAATAGCCACAATTCCAGGTGCGCCCGACGAGATCTCAATAAATGTGCGCGGAAAAGCGTCGGCATGGGTATCTATAAGATTGACAAAATCCTCCCGGATGAAAGCCAATCTTGTGGCTGCTACTTTTTTCTCGTTGCTGAAGGCCAAGAGCGCAGCGCGCAAGTTTTCATCTTTCAGCTTGCCAATGCCGCCGCTCAACAGAATTTCGTCAAGCGTTGCTATATGAGATACCCCAATGGAAATAATATGCGATGACCAGGCAGCGTCGCATTGTGCCTCGCTCAAACTATCGTCAGAACCGGTTTGCTGTATCACATGGATGGCATTTTCAAGATCTGTACGCTGGGTCTCGGTCTGGGCAATCCATCGAGTTTTATTTTCTATTGTGGCTGTTAATTCACCCAGCAGCTGGGACGTCAGTCGGCGTTCTTCACCCCGGTTCTGTCTTTCGCTGTTCCAGTTGTCAAATTGCAAGGCAACCAAGACACCCACGACAACCAATGTGAACTCAATTGCCACCGTAAACCAGTTTTGGGTGCGGATCGCATCCGCTAGTTTGCGCAAGATCATTGTGTTCCCAATTCCTGATCAATGGCAGCGATCACACCGTGGCCCATCGCAATTTGGTTCCCAGTACTCCCCAAATCCAGAACGATAAGGCCAATCCAATAGGTAAGGTGCCTGTGTAAATCCGGGTGTGTTCGGATGGCCTCTAGAATGGTTCGGGCTTCGGCTTCGCTAATGCCTGCTGGACAATCGCTGATGTAGTGTTCTTGTCCGTTATAATTACTGTGACAATCACGCCATAAAGCTCTTTGGGCGCTAAGGGAGATTAAGCCACGTACGCGTTCTCGGTATTCCGGCAGTGCCTGAAAAATCGTCGCGCGTGAACCGGTCCCGACATGATAAATCTTCATGGCCGTTTTAACAGCACCCGAACGAGGTAGACCCTGTCTTTGCATCTCTTCAAAAACGGAGAGTGAAATCGGCGCCACCGCCACTTGTGACGCATGAAAAAAGTCCACCAATAGTCGCCAGCAGTCTTGCGCACACGGCACGTCCCTCTCAAGGAATGCGAGTGCGCTTTCCCCGGCAGCGATTGTAATCTCAGAAAGCGCCCGGATATCGCCGACAACTATATTGTTTGTCGTAACCTCCGCCCGTAACTCTACCAGATATGCCCTCTCGGCTGCCCGTTCGACCCGCCTTTCGTTCCATTCGGTGACCTGAAAGCCAAGGAAAATACCGATGACAACGATAAGTATCTCAACAATCACTGTGAACCAGTTTTGCGTGCGGATCGCCTCCGCCATGCGCTTAATAATCATGGTGCCTCTCCCATTTCATTCAGCACCAACGCGTGCGCCTGGCGGTTCAATGTGGCGGCATAAGACAGGTTCCCCGCAACAACTGCATGGACGCTGCTTAATGGCCCCACCCAGCCCGAAACTTCAGGGTTTTCCCAATATTGAGTGTGGCGTTCAATAATTTTATCCATCGGCATCACCTCACATGTTTCAGGATAATCATCGATGCTGGTTGCATTGCTGAGTGTCATCAATAGGGCCGTATCGGTCGTCATGCGCGACCATTCAACAGAAATGTAGGGGACATTGGCAGCAACAGTGCTGTGCGACATGGTAGAAACATTCTCGTGCGCATATTCCAGTTGTCTTTCATAGGCATAATATTTGCCCATCGCATCTTTAACAACATTGTTTTGTATCAGCGTAAGCCCCCCAGACGAGACCATTTCGTCAAAGGTTTGCCGCGCCATAGTAGGCACAAGGAAAAAGACGGAAGTAAAAAGTGAATACACAAAACGGCAAGGGTCCACCGTGTTGAAATCACGGCTGTTTAACAAGTATTTGGCTTCATTGCCCCTAAAATTCGCAAATTTGGTAGCGGCAATAAGCTGCGTATAATCCTGATCCAAATCCTGTGCGACACGCTGAAGATATTCTCGCTCCCGCTCGCGGTTTTGGCGTTCTTGCCCCCATTCGGTGACTTGCAAACCGAGGAAAATGCCGATCACCACGATGAGTATCTCAATAATCACCGTGAACCAGTTTTGTTCGCGGATCGCATCCGCTATTCTACGCAAGATCATCGGCTCATCCCCCCCCAATTGTCCTGACTATTTAAATTTTGCTTCGTGGCGAGCTTCTAAGGGCATCAGCGCAGCACGGATGGCGGCACCCCAGATGATGTTGCCCAGATCATTAAAGTGCAGGTTATCTCCAACGAAGATGTCTGTCATGACCTTGCCGTCTGCGTTAAGAAACGGGCTTGCCACATCCACATAAAATACCAATGGGTCATTATCAGCTATGGCTTTATACCCGGCATTAACATGCTGTGCCGCTGGCCAAACCGCTTCCCGCGAGACGCTTGGCTTGATAGACAAAACATAAATGCGGGTTTCAGGCAGCGCATCATGAATGCGCCCGACTATGGCCTTCAGGTCCCCTAAAATATCGTCACGGGTCAGCCCAAACTGAGTCAATGCAGTATCATTGTCACCTTCGTAAATAAGGATCGCTCGCGGCTTATATGTCAGGGCGACGCGGTCCAGATAATGCAAAACATCATGCATAATAGAACCACCAAAGCCCCTTGGTATGACCGTTAGTGGGGCCAGTGCCTTTATTGATTGTTCACTCCATCGGGCGATGCTGGAACTACCGGTTAGCACAATGGCCCCTTCTGGCGGCGGGGAGAGTCGGTCTTGTTCCTCAAAACGCTTGATAGCATTTTCAAAACGCCTTGGGTCTGGATAATCCTGAGCGGCCAATGGGCCTGTTGCCAGCGCCGCAAACAAAAGAGCAATGATAGTATGTATGCTGAAGGTGTAACCTCTCATCGGTTTAGTGGTTTTGTCATCTACTATGCGGTGCAGTGTCATGGTGTTTCCTCCGCTTTCGGACAAAAGCGGCCACCGCAGCGCTCTGTCATGTAAGTTTCGACCTCCAACAGCCATGTACCATCGGTCAGGCGCCATTTGGCGGTATAGCTGCCCGATGCAAAGCTGGCGGCGACATGGCTTTCGCCGCCGCGCCATGTGCCATATTCCATCGCGATTGGAAATGTGGGTGAGGCCTGAACGCAAGCAGGGGTGCGCACATAAATCGCCCGGCCTCGGCGCTCGCTGTCAGCACGCCAGATATCTAGTTGGGCTTCGCGGCCGGTGTAAATATCGCTGTCGGTGCCGGTAATCAGCAACACATCTTCCGCGAGCACGGCCTCAATGGCGTCTATGTCCAGCGCGCGGATAGCGGCATTGAAAGCATCACGTTGGCCGCGAATGGCGGCGACGTGCTTACCGTCCCCTGTGTCGGCACAAACGGGCTTTTCATTTGCGCTGACATGAAATGAAACCGCACTGTGTAAGGCAGCGCACACCAAGGTGGTGATCAGTCTTAGACGTTGTAAAGTCATACCAAAGGTTGCTTTCATATGGATTAATATGCGTACTCAGACGTGGCGTGCACCACCAATTTGCCAGAGCCCTCAAATGTTACATGGGTTTCGCCGTAAGCAAGGGTTCTGCCCATTTTCAGCACCTTCGCCTCAATGATCATATCGTCGCCGATGGCTGCGCGCAGAAACTGGTTATTTTGGCTCACGGTGCCTTTACTGGAGCGTGGGTAGGTGTGAATGGCCATGGACATAACCGTATCCACCGCCGACATCAGCGATTGCCCGCACATGGCCCCGCTGAAAAATTGTTGCTCTGGGTCTTGGCGAAAACGCGCTTTCAACCGGCCTTCTTCAACCTCTAAAATCTCCAAACCTTGCTGCTTAACCCAAGGTGCAAAAACAAGGTCGTATATTTCCTCGATATTTTCAGGCCGGTTGGGGCCAAGCACCTTCATGCGGGCGATTTTTTCTTCGTGTGTCAAGCTCATGGTTATTCCTCCGGCTGATTTTTAAACACAGCCTGATCGCTGTCATCAAATGCAAGGTTAGGCACGCAGGTTTCGCCGGTTACGGCCAAGTCTTCCAGATTATCAACCAAACATTTAGCCCAGTTGGCGTTGTTTTCAGATTCGCTTTTCCAAGACTGCAGTAAATCCATATTGGTCTCAAACTCAGGCTTTAGGCGGGAACCATCTTCAATATAAAACACCGATGTGTCTTGCTTCATACGCGGTAAAACTTCGTTTTCCAAAAACGTGACATAGCGAATATATTTTAGTCCCACGCCGTTGCGTTCGGCATAATAAAAGCCCAGCTCAAACATTAGTTTGGGGTGGACCAATTCGCCCAGTTTCATGTTCAAAAGCGCATCCCAAACATTGGCGGGCGGTGTATCAGACCCCGGCGTGCGGAAATAATAAGGCGGCGGGCGCTTGCCTGCATCATATGCCTCTTGCCACGCATCCAGACCGGTTTGAATTTGAGTGGTAAATTGAATTTCATAGGCAAGGGCGCTTTGAAGGTCTTCACGCAGGGTTTCCAGCACCTGTTTGGTGCGTGCTTGCTGCTGGCGCTCCTCGTTCCATTCGGAAACTTGAAGGCCGAGAAAAATACCAATCACAACGATGAAAATTTCCACGATCACCGTGAACCAGTTTTGTTCGCGGATCGCCTCCGCCATGCGCCTAATAATCATCTCGCATCCTCTTTGCCTAAATGCCGTTTTGTCGCCTCGATTTTATAGACAGATTGCCATGTTGCACCCTCGTCATATGACATCTCCAACAACCAATTCCAGCCGTCGGCGGTTGGGGCAAAAAACGTTATGCGTCGCCGTGGATCCTGCACCGGGGAAACCCAGTGCATAACAATGTTGCCTTCCGCATTCTGTCTGCCGGAAATATGGGTGAAGCTGGGCCCGCCCGGCCCAGCCCACACGGTATCCCATTTATCATTTTGGGGGTCATAAACCCTGAAGTTACTGCCGAAACCGGCCAGAAAAGCATCGCCGTTTGGATGGTTGGGTATCCAATAATCCTGCACGGCTTTACCGCCGCCAATACAAACAAATTTCCAGCGTGCCCCATTGCCTTTGGTCCAAGTTTTACCGTCTGCCGACACTGTCTGTTGGGCAATGTCCCAGTCCCCCACATAGCGGCCAAACTGGGCAACCTGCCCGTTCAGGCAGGCGCTTGGGTGATCGAGCAACAAGTCGTCTAGCGCGTCTCCTTTGGGTGCCGGCGCCCCCGAATGGATGACAACCACCTCTGGCTGGTCGCGGGCCACTGGTTTTTCCGAGGCCTCCTGCTTTGCACCCACGGCAGGGCAGCAGCAGCTAGCCATCATCAACAAGATCGCGGCTGCAGTCCGGCGTTGGATCATTTCATTTGCCCTTCAATCAGGGCAAGCAACTCGGTTTGCTGCTTCAAACCAGTTTGAACGCTGGCAATAACGTCGTTCAAATACCGGTTGGTGACCGAGACAGCGTTATAAAAACGCGGGTCAGAACAAAGTGCTTGGAAATCTAAATCAATGTTGTCCCACGATATTGACACGTCTCCGGTCCCGGGGCGTTGCAGGTTAAAGTTAACGTTGCTTTCGATGTAGACAACATGCGGCGTTCCGCGTAGTGCCAGCGCACTCATAATAGACTGCTCAGCAGCAATGGTTTCCAGATGCAGTGTGATCGCCTTTCGCAACGGCGCGCTCGATAGATACCGAAACTTACCGCTGGAGACCAGTTCGTCGATTGTAGACCGGGATAACTGGGTCGGAATGATCTTTCCGATGTTAACCAACGCGGTTGCAAACCTGTCCTTTTCGCCCTCAGGCAATTCACAGCTTTTCAGGCTGCTCATTACAAAATTGTTGTTACCAATTTGCGATGACATAAAGCCGGTGATGCCGTGGTTGGAACCTATGGAACTGGATATGTCTGATTGCAGCCGCGCAAGATACTGCTGCTCCTCGCCGCGCGCACGGCGTTCATCGTTCCATTCGGTAACCTGAAGGCCAAGGAAAATACCGATCACAACAATCAGAATTTCTATGACAACGGTGAACCAGTTTTGCTCGCGGATCGCCTCCGCCATACGCCGAATAATCATTGCGCAACCTCCTGCAAAAGGGCAAGTGTATCCACATATTCTTGTCTGATTTTCTTATTGAAAATCAGCACGTTAGTATGCCAGGCTTCCCACCGAAGCATTAGTTTTTGCAAATTTTTATCCTTGCATGCATCAGTTATTGGCACAGCGAGCACAACAGGATAGCGCGGTACTTCATATTCAATACCGAAATAAATCCCACTCATCTTCTCTGGAGCAGCGATTTTCAGCGTTGGGGTGTTCATCGGCAAACCGGTAAATGGATCTGGTTCAAATTGCTCTGAAATACCGCGCGTCAGCTCTAGAAAATACCTAAGGTCTGCCAAACGTTTGCGAACCACGCTTGATTGCGCCGCTTGCAAAGTCGAGTTTGATGTTAGTTCAAACAGGGTCGGCGCATGAAATTCGACGCTGCGGGTGCCGCGCACGCGGGCAATCGCATGGTTCACAGTCTGTGGCGTACCCGAACAGGCGATCAATGCCTCCATACCGGCGCGTACAATAGCAATATCTTCGTTTATGATCGTGCTTTCAACGTCTATGATCTCGAGGCTGTCGGTGACTTCGTCCTTCAGTCGCTCAAGCGCTTGTTCATAATTTACGTGGTCCTTGCGCACTTCATTCCATTCGGTAACCTGAAGGCCGAGAAAAATACCGATGACCACGATGAGAATCTCAATGATAACCGTGAACCAGTTTTGTTCGCGGATCGCCTCCGCCATTCGCCGAATAATCATGGTGAAAACATTCCTTGTATTAAGGTTATCCAGATGTCGCTGGACCCAAGCGTGAAGATACCGATTGTCATGAAAAGGCAAACAAGCGTGCCTATGATGGTTGCCGGATGAATGCGGTTAAGGGTGCGCATATCGTAAAAAACCAATGCGGTTACCAGCGCATATTGGATAATAATACCAGCATCAATCTCGCGCGGCGCACCCAGCGCAGCCGCAAGTCGGAAGGTGGCCGCCAACATCATGGCCACACCCGCCAGCACCATATATCTTTTATGAAAGTCGCTCTGCCCGCGCATGCGGTACGCAAGGCCGTAGAGAAGCACAAACCCCAGAAGGCTAGAAAAGGACAGATAAACCGCAAGCTCAGGCGCGCTGACGCCCTCGCTGATACGCCGGGCATATGTCTCCAACGTCACAAGTGTGCCGGAAATAAGAACAGCAACGGCGACCAACGGGCTTAGCCTGCCAAGCCGCATATGCATCGCCCTATTCCCACCGGCAATCAGGTTAGCCTGAAGGCAAACAAGGCTGTACCAGCCAAACATAATCAGGGCATGCACTGCGATGGTTAGAGTTATGTCCGGCGTGCGCGCGGGCACTACAACAGCGCGCCCGGCAAAGCCAGCCATCACGGTGACCAGCGATGCCAGCGCGAAATAGAAGAAAAACCGGCTTGGTTTTTTAACCACCTTTGTCTTCGGCTGTTCAGAATGCGATGCGGTTAGCCTTTTAACGCGCTTGTTTTTAGAAACCGGCACTTAGAGGCCCGCGATCCAGTGGGCAACGGGCGCCCAAAAACCCGTGGCAATGGAAATTGGCACTGTGAAGAAAACCAAGGCCCACACCGGCAGCGCCCACCAATAAGTGCGATTAATCTTGCCCGTCTTAATTTTATCGTAAATCGGACCAGCAACAACAAAAGCCGTAAACACAAGCGGGATCATCATGCCGCCGTTTTCAGGCGTTGGCTGGCCACCCACCCACCATTGCATCACGCGGAACATGCCCGGCGTAACAAAAAGACACGACGCCAGATACATAAGCCGCTTATGCACATCGGGTTGCTTTCTCTTTGCAAGGCCGAACCCGGCCAGCAAAGTGAAGGACACAAGATCCACAACCGGTGCAACACCAATTATCTCGGCGTTAAAGCGCTGCTGTTCATTCGCCGCTGCGACACCAAATTTGGTCATGGCAACGAACGTCAAGAAACCGGTCACAACAAACAAAAAGGCAATCACTGCGCCAGCCTTGCCCAGTGTCATATGCAGCTTGCGGTTACCGCCAGCGACCAAATGCGTCTGGACAATGAAAAGCACCAACCACAGGGTGGCGATGATTGCATGAACATGAATGTAAGGGTTGCTATGCGCAAAGGCACCGTCTGCGATCGGGATAAAATAGGTGGTGGAAAACCCGCCGATTGCGACCAGAAAAATCAGGATCGCCGCGACGCCGTAAAAACTGGCTTGAAAGCCGGACTTTGCGCCCGCGCCCCTGTTTGTCATGATTGTCCCCCGACTATAACCCCGACCCAGAAAATATGGTCTGGCAACAGGGCAAGAGAGTCAAGGTTTATAGAGGGTTAGCGCACTGTGCAGCTGCAGCTGTTATTGGCCTTTGACGCTACGGTAGACCAGTTTTAATACAGCGATATTCAGCCCGATCACAATGAATAGCGCCGGGAAGCCGCCGAGGTTAGAGAGGGTGCGCACACCGTCTACGCCGGTGAAGGCTGTCATGACCCATGCGGTGGTGCCAATGAAAACAGCCAGAACCACCTTCAAAATCAAGCTTGAACGGTCCGTGGGGGCGTCTGCCATTTGGTTCATGTTTTCCGGTGTGCTGTCCTTGCGGCAAACCGAAGCAATTGCCTCGGTGTTGCTGTCCGCTGCGGTGACATAGGAAATGAAAGACAAAAAGATAAACACAATACTGATCAGGCTTGCCATCGGGTAGCGGTCAATAACCAGATAAATGATGGCTTCCGGCCCCATCTCGGTAAGCGCCGTGCTGAGAATGCCGCTTTCGGTCAGGTCAATATGCATGGCTGCACCGCCGAAAATGCTCATCCACGCCATACCGAAAAAGGACGGCCCGATGAAGTTAACCAAAATGAATGCCCGCACCGTATACCCGCGTGCAATACGCCCCAGAAACAACCCGGCTATGGGCGCCCACGCCAGCCAGTTGGCCACATAAAATACGGTCCAGCTTTTTGACCATTCATTGTCATAATCTGCACCGAGGCCAAGCGAGCGCGGCACAAAGGTGCTGATATAATCCACAAGCCCACTATAGCCAGCCTCCAGAATGAATGCGGTTGGTCCCACCGCGAACATAAACAACACCAACGCAAAGAAAAACTTGGCGTTAATGTCCGATAGGATGCGAATACCGCGTTGCAGACCAGTGATGGACGATATTACGAAGGCGCTGACCACAGTGATGGTCACCCCGGCCGTCAACAATGGGCTAACGCGAATGCTTGCGGCATCTGCAATACCGCCCGCCAGCGACAGCGTGCCCGCGCCCAGTGTGGCGGCAATGCCTGCGAACAAGGCAAACAAAGCCACCGCATCAATGATATTGCCGCCCCAGTGGCTTTCCGCGCTGCGCGCTACCAACGACAGTGGTCCACTGAGAGAATAGGGTTTTCCCAGATTATAATAGGCCAGTGCACAGGCAATGCCGGGTACGGTATAAATAGCATAAGGCGTGAAGGTCCAATGCATGAAAAGGCTGGACATCGAGAAGGTGACAGCCTCTGCGCTGCCAGCGAGGATACCACTGGCGGCTGGCGGACCGGATAGGTGAAACAGGGGTTCTGCCGTCGCCCAAAACAGGATTCCGATAGCGATTGTGGTGCACAGGCTGATTGAAAACCAGCTCCAGCGCGACAAAATGGGCTCCGCGCCCTCACCGCCGATGACGACCCGCCCGAGGGGGGAGAAAAAAACGATCAGCACCGTAATCACGAAACCAAAGCTGGCCCAGCGGAACAGAAAAGCAAATTCGTCCAATATCCAAGTGTTGGCGGCGCCAGTTACTGCCAGCAAAGTGTCGATATCAATCAGGCTGATGATAACAGCTGCGATTAGTGCGCTCATGGGCACCCAAAAAACAAAGGGTCGGATATCTTTCATAAAATCGCTCGCCTTCGGTTTATCGGTTGTGTGCCATCAAGCACTAGAGTTCACCCTTGCCAGACAGCCGTTGGGCCGTCACGAAGAATTGCGGGTGCGGGTTCGCAGAATAAGGTAATAGGCCAGCGCCACGGCAACGCCCGGAATGAAACATAGAATGATTGCCACCCAACCGCGCCGAACACCCAGCGCTCTGCGTTCATAGAGTACCCAAACAACCAGGATTAGTCCGGTTAAAATAGCGTCCAGTGAATAGCCACTGGAGTATGGGTTCACAAACCCTGCGGCAAACGCACCGACCACATCACCGCTTTCCAAGAGCGGCGGCACCACGATGACAGCAAAGGCAATAGCAAAAGCCGCGCCCAACAACACAACCAGGCCTTCATAAACAGCTTTGGACATGGCTTTCCTTCCAGCTTTACTCGCCTGACGCGCGGCGGATCATACGTTCATAAAAAGCAACCGACCGCCCAAGGTCTTTCACAGCGGCGCGCTCATTGGTGCCGTGAAAGCCGGAGAATTGCTCGAGCGTCATGACAACCGGTGTGAAGCGAAATGTCTCATTGGTCACGTCCGCATAAAACCGCGAATCTGTAGCACCCACCACAAGGCTGGGTGCAGCAGCGATAGGGCCAAATGCGTCACCAAGCGAAGCAGTAATCAAGCTGTAGGCAGCACCGTTTATGTCAGAAGGTGCGGGCGGGTTGTTGGGTTTGGCATAAATCGAAACTTCAATGTCGTCGCCGACCAGCTTCCTGGTTCGAGCCACGATCTCGTCGATAGTGTTGCGCGGGTGAATACGAAAGTTAATCAACGCGCGCGCTTCCTGCGGCAGGATATTTTCCTTGCTGCCACCGTTGAACACTGTCGCTGCCGTGGTGGTGCGGTACTGCGCGGCGGAATAAGCGGGCTCCGACAAGCTGGACTTCACCAAAGGACCAAACAGCCAAAGGTTGGCAGCCGCCAATCGCTGCATGAAGGGCATTTCACCCGCGATTGCTCGCAAGTTGGCCGCGTCCGCCTCGTCTATCTCAATTGGAAATGGGTTTGACTGCACATTGTCTACTGCGCGCGCCAGCTTGCTAATTGCTGTGTCTGCTTTGGGGGTGGAGGAATGGCCGCCGCCATCGCGCGCCACCAACTCAAGGGTTAGGAAGCCTTTTTCCGCAAGGCCAACCACCGCCATGGGGCCGTCAATAAAATCGAGGAAGCCTTCCAAAATTGTCAGGCCTTCATCGAGAATCCATTCAAACTTGATGCCCCGGCTTGCCAAGAGCTCGGCGATTTTAACCGCACCGCGTTGACCACCAATTTCCTCGTCATGGCCAAAGGCTAGATAAATATCCTGTTCAGGCTGAAAACCTTCCGCTGAGAGCTTTTCAACCGCTTCCATCACCAAAACAACGGTTGATTTATCATCAACTGAACCGCGCCCCCAAACGAATCCATCAGCGATTACACCGTCAAACGGCGGATGGGTCCATGTGCCTTCGGTGCCGGGTTCAATGGGCACCACATCCATATGACCAAGAAAACCGATAGGAGTTTTACCCGAGTCTTTACCCTCCCAGCGATACAGCAACGAATAGTCATTCACTATTTCCCGGGACAAGGTGCTGTGAGCGTTGGGGTAAGTCTGCTGTAGCCAACTATGGAACGCCAGAAAAGCTTCGCCTTCGGTTTCAGCGGTCGGCGACCAGGAAATGGTTCTCATTTGCACGGCTTCGCTCAGGTGCTGTGCCACTATTGCTGCGTCATAGCCCGGCACGTCCGCCTCGGGCACGTCCAGATACGGCGAAGGCAGGTCATTTGCCCGCCAGACCGAGATGCACAGAAGCATAACAACAACCAGCGCCACTGCGCCAAAAAACTTGCCCATCAAAACCCCTCCCCTTGGGTGTAATTCCTACTTACTTTTCCGCCTTTTCGCCTTCTTTTTCGGCTTCAACCGGATAGACGAACTCGGCCTTGTCGGCTGCGAACAAATGCTCGCGGAACCAACTAAGCGCATGCTCAGTGATCGCGCGGCGGGTTTTCGGCTTGGAAGGTCCGTGGCCCATGCCGCTATAGACAATCATCCGGGCCTCAACGCCTTTGTCCAGCAGCAACTGTCTGAACTGGTAGCCGTTGGCGATTGGCACCCGCGCATCATTTTCGCCGTGCTGAACCAACACCGGTGTTTTAGCGTTGTCGATATAAGTAACCGGTGATGTTTTAGCGTAAACCGCATCGTCCGCGAGCGGTGTGGCATCAAAATATTCGGTGGTGAATTGAGTGATGTCAGTGTTGTAATAATAGGTGCGCCAGTCGCTGATACCCGCCCCCATGATGGCGGCTGTGCAAATATCAGAATAAGTGGCCAACATAGCGGAGATGTGGCCGCCCTGGCTCCACCCCAGACAAGCGACCTTTTCGGTGTCAACCAAACCCTGATCGACCAACATTTTGACCCCGGCGACAATGTCGCGCGCTGGGCCTATGCCCAGATTTTTCAGGTTGCTGGTTTGGAATGCCTCACCGTAACCCGCACTGCCGCGGTAATTGGTTTGCAACACCAGCGCCCCATCGCCTTCCGCTGCCAGTACTTCCGGATGGTAAATAGATCGCGACCCGGACATTAAAGGCCGGTCGGTGCCTGTGGGGCCGCCGTGCGTACGGACATACAAAGGATAGCGTTTGCCCTCCTCGAACCCAACCGGTTTGGTCAACACGCCTTCAATCTCAAGGCCATTGTCGCTTTGCCAGGTTATCAATTCCCGCGTTGGTTTTGCCATATCCGTAATCTGCGCAGACAGGTTTGTCAGCGTGGTTACATTTTCGCCCGATGCAACTGTAACCTCCGCCAGCGTGTTGCCTGTCGTGCTGAGGAAAGCACGGGTTTTGCCGTCGTGAGAAACACTGAAGCCATATGAGAAATTTTTTGGCACACCAACACGCTGGATATCACTGGTCTTGGCATTTAGCTGAAACAGCCCAAGCCCAGTGCGCTCGCTGGCACCGAACAGTATAGTGTCGCCTGCGAACTGGACAATATTGGGATCATATGTTGGCATATCAATTGTTTGTGCGTTGCCCCCTTCAGCGGGTCGAATGATGATGTCAGACAGGGTGGGGAAGCCTGTGGCGTTGGTATAGGCAAGCTTGCCGCCTTCTGCATGCCACACCGGCGTTGATTTCACACCGTAATCATCATCAATCAATTTCGGCTCACCGCCCCCTGCACCCATCACATATAGCCTGCCCTTAAGCAGGTCGGCCAAATGCGGGCTGGGCCAAGTGACAAAAGCAACTTTTTGGCTGTCTGGCGACAACGAGAAACCGGTAACCGAAAAATCACGCCCTTTGGTCAATTGCTCGGCTTTGCCGTCAAATGACATATCGTCATTGAGCGCCACACGCCAAATATGGCGGTATCCGCCGTCTTCTCGCACCACATTATAACTGCCATAGCGCTTTTCCCGCGCCTCGATCAGTTTTTTGTCTTCTGGTCCTGCGGTGAAATACATCGCGCTGCCGTCAGCTGAAAATATCAGGCTGCCTGCGCCCTTGATCTTAAACTCCGGCATCATCGGTTCACCGCCGGCAGCACGAATGAAACCAAGCTTTCCACCGCGCATGAAGGCAATCCATTTGCTGTCCGCAGACCACTCAATATCACCGACACTGTCTTCGCCGTGGGTTAACTGTACCGGGTCGCCGCCACCGATTGGCACCACCCAAAGCTGGGACATGTCTTTGTCATTCTTAAAATCATTTTGAAAGGTTCTGTAGGCTACATGTGTACCTGAAGGAGAAATTTCTGCGTTGCGCGCAATCTTCAATCCCAGAAACTGATCCAACAAAGTTGGTGCCGGGTCCTTATCATCTGCTGTCACACCTAACGGTGCAGCTGCCAGCAGAATTGCAGCAACCAATTTTCTCATTTTATATCTCCAAACATTTTGAGTACGTTGCCAAGTCTATGCACAAAGCTGTATAGAAATCAAAAAAAGCTAACAATTGCTGCCATTTGGCTGCACCTGAAGAAAATTGAGCAACTGGGAAAACAGAGCCATGGACCCCGCCACAATATCGGTACCACTCCGGGAACTGGTCAATGTGGTGACATTGGCGGTCAGCCTGATGTTTGCTCTGTTTCTTCTCACCGCACGTTTTAGAAAGCTGCCTGAAAGCGCTTTTCTAATTATCGCACTTATGGTCATGGCGTCTGTAAAGCTGGATCAGTTGTATCAAATGCTGGGCGGATGGACCGCGGCACCGCAATACGGCTTTGCCCTTGCACCGCTACAGTGGCTGATGACACCCAGTCTGTATTTCTTCGTTCGCGCAAAAACAACGGCCAGCTTTAAAATGCGCGCTCGCGATTCCTTGCACCTACTGCCTTTCCTCGCTTCGGCCCTATACTTCAGCGCAGTTTATTACAGCCTGCCGGTGGCGGAAAAAACTGAACTATTGCAATCAGGTTGGCTAAGTAGCGCAGGTAATCGCATCGTCATTCCCATTGCTGGTGATATTTTTCAGTTAGCATATCTGTATGCCGCACTGCGCCTCTTGCGCGACCATGGTATGCGGCTAAAAGATTGGTTCTCCAGCGTGGAGAAACGTGAGTTTCGCTGGCTTAAACGCATTCTCATGTTGTGGGGAGCGATTTTTCTTCTTCATCTTGCGCTGGTAACCTTGGCAGCATTGGGCACACGATTAAGCAATGTTTTGGTTATTCTTGATGTGATGAACATGATGCATCTGGCAATTGCAATTGCCCTTCCGGCATCCGCCATCAGTGACTATTTCGAACGCGAATCCACGCCTGAGATCACGGCATTCAAACCTCGTTCAAAACAACTGACACAGGAGGAAAGGCAAGAGTTTTTCAGTAACCTGACCACATTCATGATATCGGAAAAGCCATACCTTCATGCAGACCTTAGTTTGAAAAGTTTAGCCGATGCGCTTGCGATGACACCGCGCGAACTGTCTGAAGTGATAAATACCGAAGGCGGTAAAAACTTTTTTGAATTTATCAATGGTTACCGAGTTACTGAGGCTCAGAAAACCCTCGAGAAGCGCCCAGAAATGCGAGTGCTTGATGTTGCTTTTGTCTCTGGGTTTAATTCGAAGTCCGCCTTTAACGATGCCTTTAAGAAGCGCGTCGGCATGGCACCCAGCAGCTACCGAAACCGAACGAAGTAGAAGATAAAACGTCCTGAAACACGCATACGGTCGTCCAAAAAATCCACATCGCTATTCTCTGCCTACAGAATACAACAAAAGAGGATAGACACATGACAATAAAGGCTTTTACTCACACTGCATTGATTGCATCGATGTTTCTAACAACATCAAACACACTTTTCGCGGATGATTTGGCAATAACAACACCAGCTTCGGGAACCGTTATTGTAAATCCAACCAATCGGCGATTTGGCTACAGCGACCTTGTCATCCATAACATTGGTATTTCAAACTTGGGCGATCACCGCCAAACCATCTCAGGCGTTCAAATCGATATTCTGTCAGAGGAAGGTATTATTGCGTCCAAACATATCGCACCAACACGGCTAATTTCAGATACCGGCCAGTTAGCTGGTTCTCCACTGCCAATTTTCAAAGCAATGCAGCTTTTGAATACTGACGGCGTGGCTGGCTTTTTGGGGCAAGATATTCAGCTATCTAGAACCCCGGACTTGGAGCCAGGAAACGGCGTCATTACATCCCGCCATCAGCTGAGTTTCGACGGCCCGGCGAATGATGTCCAAATCACCGTTCATTTCATCGACGGCGAAGGAAATCAGGGCAGTTCGTCAGAGCTTATTCCGGTAACACCGCATAAGAGTACCATCGCATATAGTGTACCCGTAGCCGGTGCGTGGTTGATGCGCGCCCTGCCTGACATCGAAAGCCACCACCGACTGAATGCATCGACCGAGTTTGCCGTTGATTTTTTTAAGCTGGATAGTGAAGGCCGCACCCACACCGGTGACCGTATTGTCGCCGAAAATTACTTAGGATACAGCCAGCCCGTTTTCGCCGCCGCAGACGGCACCGTTGTCCATGTAGAGAAAACAGCTGTGCAGGACCGAACTGCTTACGCCCCTCGGGACGGCGAAACCCGCCAACAAATGGGACAGCGCCTCCAACAGGCAATGATGCAAGCTTTCTCGCAGGATGCCAGAAAAGCAGCAGGCGGCAACTTGGTTACTATTCGTCATGAAGCGGGTGGTCAGGTGGAATATAGTTCATACGGCCACCTAATGACCGGCAGCGTAAAAGTGAGCGTTGGAGACTTAGTGACTGCAGGCGATGTGATCGGCGCTGTTGGCGACACCGGCGATAGCCCTGAAGTACATTTACATTTTCAGGTCAATACGGGGCCAGACGCTTTCATGAGTAAAAGCCTGCCGGTTACGTTCAGCAACATCACCCACGCCGTGCGGCCCGCAGAACCGGGGCTGATGATCAATAGTTCCGCAGCCACCGACTAATTTTATGATAAAGCCGCCAGCTAACAGCTGGCGGAAAAATCGCCTAATGTTCAGGCGCTAACCCGCCCAAACATCCAATACATAGCGGCCTTCTTTTGCCATGGTATCAATCCAGGCATCGGCAACTTCCAGCGTGACCTCATTTTCCTCGGCATACAGGGCGGCGATCGCGCGCTTCACATCAGGTTCCATTGCAGCACCGTCACCGCAAATATAAACCACGGCCCCGGCCTCAATCAGCTCCCACACACGGTTACCCTGTTTGCGTACCAAGTCTTGTACATAAACACGCTCGGGCCCGCTGCGGGAAAAGGCGGTGTGAAGTTCAACCAACCCGTCGGCTTCAGCAGCCTTCAGGTCGTCAGCATAGAGAAAGTCTTGCTCTGGGTCACGGCAGCCGAAGAACAACATCGCAGGGCCAAGGTCAGCACCACTTTCTTTCAGCGCCCGGCGTTCCTGCAGGAAAGCACGGAAAGGCGCCAGGCCGGTTCCCGGCCCCACCATGATAATCGGCTTACTAGTATCATCCGGCAGACGGAAATTGGCAGATGGCTCTTTTATTACGGCCTGAATGGTGCTGCCGACCGCCGCATCGTTCAAGTAGCTTGAGCATACGCCGTGATACTGGCCGTTGCCTGAAAGGGCAGGCCCATCCACCACACCGACGGTGATAGAGCAACGACCCGGCGTTGCCTTGGGGGACGACGAGATTGAATAATAGCGCGGAGATAACCAGGGAACCATCTCTAGAAATGCCTCAAACGGCAATTCACAGGCAGGGAACTCCTCCAGCAGGTCCAGAATTGATTTACGCTTCAGGAACACTTCTGACCGGTACAGGTCTTCATCACCCTTTGCCGGGGCCGCAAGCGCATCCAGCTTTGGCTTTGTTTTTGGGCAGCGCGTGTGGGCAGCAAGCATGCCAACGTCCTTCCGGCTGGCTACAGCTTGAATTTCGCCGCATACTTCCGCCAGACGCTTGACCGAAAAAGTACTACCGTTCGGGAAGGGGCTGCGCCGCCCGCCGGTAACTTCCACCCTGATATAGGCGTCATCATCAAAACCGAACCGCGCCAGCGCCCGGCCCACATTGCGCGCGCTATTGACCGGCACAACACACAAATGATCACCCGGCTGGTAGGAAACGCCTTCTGGCAATTCAACTTCAATGTGGCGGGTGGAGCGCGTTGACGGGTTGTCACCGCTATGGTTTTGCAATTCGCGGTTCTCCACCACAGTCATTGGCACTGTGCCTGCCTGTGCGGCAATCGGGTTTGCGGTTACACTGTCCGTTACTTCAACTTTGTAAAGCGGCTGAGCGTCCACGGCTTTCGTGAAATCAATATCAAGGCCAAGTTCAGTACCCACCGCCGGGAACAGGCTGTCGAACCATGTGTGAAACTGCCCGTCCATATCCTCACGGGCATCGGCCTCGCCGCGATCCGTCAGGCGGTGGCCACCCAATGCCGCCAATTTATCGTCGATCATGCGCGGGATCGTCTGGAATGTTGACGCCCAGTCACGGCTACCGCAGCCAAACACGGTATATGAAACACCTTTGGCTGCACTAGCATCAGCACCATCAAGCCACTCGCAGAATTTCATCGCATTATCGGGAGGAGATCCATTATAGGAAGCGCAAACAATAACCACTGAGCCCTCGGTTGGCAGATTGCCCACATATTTATCCAGTGGAGCCAGAACCGTCTCAAACCCGTTTACATCGCCGGCCTGTGCAATATCGCGCGCAAAGCCCTCTGCCGTACCCAGATTGGAGCCATAAAGAACAGTAAGCGGCGTACCATGCTTCGGCCTGCGCGCAACTTCGGCTTGTTCGCCTGCGCCGTCGGTTTCCTCCGTCGGCTTGGGCTGGCGCACAATGTTATCGCGCAGCTTGGCCTTAATCGTGAAGCCGTCAGGCTTCAGAGACAGCGTCTCTTTAATTTTTAGCTGATAATTTTTGTGATCAAACAACTGGAAGCGCTGCAAAATCATGGCAAGTACAAGGATAGCTTCCTGAACGGCGAACTGACGCCCAATGCAAGCGCGTTTACCATTACCAAAGGGTTTGTAAGCATAATCAGGCCGTGCTGCTTCGGCCTCCGGCAGGAAGTTGTCCGGGTTAAAGGTCTCGGCATCTTCACCCCAATATTTTGGGTCCCGGTGCAAGCTGGGCATCAATACCGTAATAAAGGTATTTTTCTTAAGCGGATATTTTCCGCCAATAATCTCATCTTCGTAAGGTGCCAACCCCATGGCCGGAGCGGTTGGCCACAAGCGCAGTGCCTCCATCAGGACCGCACGGGTATATTCCAACTGGCCAATTTGCGCGATGGTCGGTGCAACACTGACATTATTGCCGAGAACACGATCAACTTCAGCGGTGGCTTTGGCCAAAGCATCAGGATTATTCAATAAATAATATAGCGTGAAGGAAAGCAGGCCGGATGTTGTTTCATGACCCGCGATCAGGAATGTATTGATCTGATAGCGAATATTTTCGTCCGTTAGACTTTCGCCCGTTACCTTATCAACACCCGCCAGCATGAAATTCAGCAAATCTTTTTGCGCGTTATCGCCGCCTCGGCGGCGTTCGGCGACAATATCATCGACCAATTTATTCATGAAGGAAACATCATCGCCCATTTCAGCTATTCGCTTGCGCAGCGCCACTTTCTCAAAAGGAAGGCCGCGTTGCAGCATGCATGTTTCCAGCGTACGCCCAAGGGCATCAATGAACGGATGAAAGTCCTCGCGGTAAAAAGAATTGAACCGATAATCAAAACCACAAAGGCCGATAGTGTCGAGGGTTAGGCCTGTCATGTCGCGCACAACATCTATCTCGTCGTCCGCATTCATGCGTTCCCACTTCAGCATAAGCTGGTCAGCGATATCCACCATCATCGGCAGATAATCCACCATTGATTTTTGGCTGAATGTCGGCATGAGAATATTATGGGCTTTAGCCCAGGTAGGGTCATCGCTGTCACTGGTAAACAAACCATCGCCACCCACCGCGCGCACACGCCTTAAGGGGCCGCGTACCGTTTTCCCGAACCGGCTTTCATCGCATAACTCTTTAACCAAATCAGCGCCCGAAACGATCACCATCGGTGAGCCCATCATATCAAGCCAAAAAATAGGGCCTAGTTCTTTGGCATGCTCCATAAGATTTTGCAGGGGGGCATCGGGGTCCACCGAAAGAACATTGCCAACAAGGGGCTTTCCTTCGGGTTTTGGGATCGGGTGCAAGCGGTTCTTTTCGGCCATCAATTGCTCTCCTGACGTTTAGACGCTGCCTGCCAATGCAGCGCGAGATAATTGATACCATTAGACGCTTGGCCTGTATAGACCCGCTTCACAGGCTTATATTGCACCGTGCCGCGTTCCCGAGCGGCGCCAAACCAAGTTCAATTTGATGATTTTTGCGATCTGATGCCTTCATTTTGCGGCGAGTGGAATTGATCAGTTCTGACATATATGTAACTAGTTACACAACTGAACAGATTGGAAAATCAAGTGAACGAACGCATATATCTTGCCCGCCATCTCAGATCGCTTTCCCTTCACATTATGGAAGCTGGCCACGACATTTGCCGAACACTTGACCCAATACTGGAGCCTACTTGGTCAGGCATCCTTGGGCATTTAAATCGCGATGGGCCTTTGACTGTCACGGACGCGGCGAAAAAACTGTCTGTCAGTCATGTTCACGCGCAAAAAATACTCAAAAAAATGCTCAAAAACGGCGCCGTTGAAAGCGTCGTGGATCCCAGAGATGCTAGGCGCACCTATTACAGCCTTACGCCCACCGGTCATGCATTGTTAGAGCCGGTAGCCCAGCTAAATACTGCTGTCGCTGAGGCTATCGAAGACCTTGAAAAAGAAACGGGCGAAGACTTGTATGCCGCTCTATCAGCCTTTCAGAAAGCCCTCGAATCCAAGGGGTGGGCAGAGCGGGTTTCAGCAAAATTAAAAACACACGACACATAGGAAAGGACATAATTATGACAGCTAGACATAAAGTAATTGGAGGCGTTCTGCTCCTGGCGACTGCGACGCTCGTACCGCTCGCCTATACAACACCGGCGATATCCAGTCAGCAGACGGAGCCACAGGAAAACAGCTTCACTGAAACACTGGACCGAATGGCATCCGCGATTGAGGAACGCTATCCGATTGAAGCAACTGCGCACAAAATTGCAGACGCGCTCCGCAGCGGCATAAGGTCTGGTGCCATCAAGATCAACGACGGTGAGGCCTTCCTTGAGACAACCAACGCCCTGATGTGGGGCGCAGCGCAGGACCTACACTTACGGTTAAGCACGGAAGAGGCTATTCGGCAAAGAATGAGCCGCGCTGGCGGCAGCCGGGTGCCAACCATGCGCCGGGTTAGAGTACCTCAAGACGGCAGTCCGTTAGGCACAACAGATATAACAAGCGAAATGCTGAACGACACGACTGGCCTGGTGGCAATTTCAAGTGCAATTTACCGGAACCCTGATCTGTTTGCCGACGCGCTTGGTAAGGTCAAAAATGCACAAAATATCATCATTGATTTGCGCACCGTACCCGGCGGCACCGTACCCGGCGTTCTTAATTTTATTAGTCATTTTTATGACCAAAAAACCCACGTTTACTCAAATGCATCCCGGCAATTTAACACCCCCCAAGAAGTCTGGACTGAAGAAACATCCCTGGGCAACGATTTTGCAGATAAAGACCTTTATGTGCTCACAAGCAGAAGAACGGCCTCTGGCGCTGAAGCAATTTCGTTTGGTCTCAAAAACACCGAACGGGCAACACTCGTTGGGGAAAAGACAGCGGGTGCAGGCAACGGCGGCGCCTTCATGGCAGTGGGGCAAGGGTTGATGCTGTTTTTACCCACGATGCAAACCATCAACGCGAAAACCGGTGAACCTTGGGAAGGTACCGGTGTTGTGCCACACTTGGAGGCGGAAGCAGAAGGCGCTCTGGTAGCAGCCCTCTCTCTAATCGCAAACAACACCTAAACTTTAGACATTGATCGAATTCGGACATTTTTTGTTCGAATTCGAACATTGCCCTCCTACAGAGGGGACGCCTGAAAAGTTAACCACTTGATAGTAATCAATAATATTATTGAAGTCAGTTGGTGCAGATTTTGCTGTCTCTGAACAAAGCAATTGGTCATTGCGAGCAACCCAGCGGAGTCTTTTCATGTTCAAAAACTATCTTGCCATCGCTTTTCGGAATATTTTGAAAAATAAAGTCTTCTCTTTCATCAATATAGCCGGACTTTCCATCGGCCTGTCAGCGGTCATGCTGATCACGCTTTTTATTTGGGACGAATTCACCTTTGACGAATATCTCGGCAAGAATGAAGGCATTTACAAGCTGGAACTGGAAACCAACTTTGGCGGCAGGGGTGTTCGTAAAAACCGTGTCACAGCCGGTGCAGTGGCCGTTGGCCTTTTGGCCGACTATCCAGATCTCATCGCAAATTCTACTCGCGTGAATTCATACACTGCGACCGTGACCGTAGGTGATCAAAGCGTCAGTGAAAATGCCATGCAGGCCGATGCCTCTTTTTTCCAGATGTTCAAGATTGAATATGTAGCCGGCAGCGCGGCCACAGCCATGTCTGACATGTCCAGTGTTGCGCTTTCGGAAACAACCGCCGCTAAATATTTTGAGCCCGGTTCAGCTTTGGGCCAAACCCTGCTTCTGGATGATGGGAAAAGCTACCGAGTAAGTGCCGTGTTCAAAGATTTTCCTGATAACACGCATCTGCGCCCCAATCTGATTTTCCCGCTGCAACCCGGTGCCTATGACCTAGTGTCGGACGATGCCGGATGGTGGCAAATGCGCTTTTTCACCTATGTTCAATTGCAAGACGGTGTCTCCGCCGCCGATCTGGATGCGGTTTTACCAGAATTTATCGACCGCCACCGCGAAGAGTTGAGGCCGGGTGTCGCCATGAGCCAGGTATACGGCTTCAATGTTATCGCACTGGCTGATGTTCATTTTGAAACCGCTGCGGCTGATGCTGGCGACCCCTTAATCCTGACCGGATTTGCTGCAATCGCGGTAGTTATCCTTTCCATCGCAACGTTCAACTTTATGAACATGTCAATCAGCAGGGCGGTTGGCCGAACCAAGGAAGTGGCGATCAGAAAAGTATTTGGTGCCGGTAGCAAAAATGTCATCAGCCTGTTCATCAGCGACACAATGGTAACTGTCGTGATTTCGCTGTTCTTGGCACTGGTGATCACTGAACTATCGCTATTCTGGTTCAATGACTTTGTGTCGAAACTGATGTCGATGGGCGTTTTTGTCAGCCCAGTTTTCATCATCGGCATGATCGGACTTGTGGTTACTGTGGCTTTTGGTGCCGGGTTTTATCCTGCATTTATCATGTCAAAAATCCGGCCTGCAACAGTTTTAAGCGGCGGCCGATCGCAGAGCAGAAACATGTCCCGATTGAGCACTGCGCTGGTTACCATTCAGTTTGCTGTAGCCATTGCCCTGATCATCACAACCACAATTATTTACCAGCAAATTCGCTATAGCCAGACTATGGACCCCGGCTACACTAAAGAAAACCTTGTGCTTATTGAGGGACTTCAGCACCCATCGGTTAACCCGTCGGTACAAACATTGAAACAGCGCCTTTTGGTTCACCCGAGTATCAGCGACGTATCGCTAACAGACCAGGCCCCCGGCGGCACATATGGCTGGTTTGAGGGCGTGGACAATGTAAATGGTATGTCACTAGACCAAGCGATCAGTGTCCGCGGTATGTATATCGACCAAGATTTTACCCAAACTTACGGTGTGGAGTTGGTCGCTGGTCGCACCCTGTTCGAACAGCGCCCCGCAGATATCGCGCGCGGAATCGGGGAAGACCAGCCTCGGGCCACGTCCAATATTTTGATCAACGAGACCGCCGCGCGTGTTCTTGGGATGGGCACGCCCAGTGAAGCGATCGGTAAAACCTTCGGCGAAAATGACACTTGGACTGTCGCAGGTGTTATCGGTGACTATCTGCTTGGTTCGTCCAAAGGCACAGTGCCGCCGATGATGTTTTCCATCGATGAGCAGGGTTTCAGGACCTTAGCCCTGCGCTTTAAAACCAATGATGTATCTAAACTGCTCGCTGATGTTGATTCCATATGGACCGAAATTGTTGGAGCTCGCCCTATTCGGCGCCAATTTATGGATGATCGGATCGCCGCCCTTTATCGAACAGAGCAACAGCAGGGTCAGATATTTGCCTTATTTTCCGGCCTGGCCGTTCTGGTCTCATGCATTGGCCTTTACGGCCTTGTTTCCTTCAGTGTTGCACGGCGGCAGAGGGAAATAGGTGTTCGGAAAATTCTCGGCGCGACAAACGGAATTATTACACGCCAAATTTTGTGGGATTTCTCCAAGCCTGTCCTTGTTGCCAATTTAATGGCATGGCCGTTAACCGCTTATCTGATGAGCGACTGGTTGACCAACTTCAATTACCGCATTGACCTGGGGCCAGCACCTTTTGTGGCCGCAGCCGTCGCCGCCCTGTTTGTCGCCGGGTTAACAGTGATCAGCCACGCTATTCGTGTTGCCTCCGCCAACCCAATCCATGCGTTACGGCACGAGTAGAGACAACGCTCAAATAGGGCAGAGGCTATTTTTTGACTGACGGCGGTGCATCCTTAACGATGTGCCAGGTCTCCAACAACTTGTTCACAACCACTGCGCCAACCTGATAAGCGGCTTCAAGCGACGGCTGGAAACCTGCACTCGCGATCTCGGGCGATAATTTGATGCCATTCAAGCTTTCTTCTGCAGTTGTGCCGGGGGACTGCATGGCATAGTTGCTGGCAGTGCGCAGCACCATCACACGCTGAGTATCAACTTTGCCGACATTCTCCAGCATTTTTAGAGCGTAAAACGAGCCACTATCTTCCATGGCAGACGTCACAAAGTTACCTTTGCCTTTTGTCCAATAAGATACCCATTTATTTGCCCATTCATTCATCTTCTCACCATGCCAATAGGTCATGGCAGCCAAATGATCGCCCTTCAGGACGAATGGTGGACGCTGCGCCAGAGGTTGGTCAGTATAGTGTGCCCGGTGTTTGCGCATATTCTCCGTGTCTTCAAGCTTTACATCTTTGGTTAATTGATACGCCCACTCGGTAAGAGAAGGGTTTAGCTGAAACACATAGCCCTGCTCTGCTGGGGGCGTTGGCGCCTCATAGGGTTTGTCGCGGCGCAAAGGAAAATAGCCGGTGCTCCAATCTTCTGGCATTTCGCGGGCATCTATATGGTGCGCCAGATCGCCGTCAACAATCCACTCCGCCCAAGCTGCAGAACCAATTGAGCCGTCTGCCGGGTCAATGCCTGCAATACCAGCGATCAGCCAATATGCTTTGCTGAGGTCAAACCGATCATCTAATCCAAGCGCCATTATGGTCGACGTAGCCTTAATGGTTCCAATGCCCGTAACCACGCCAAGCACGCCCTTCTCCCGGTTTATCCTTAGCTCTTGACCTGTCACTTTGAAATCCAGCTTTTCATCGAGCGGCGTACGTGAGACCCATCGGTTAAATTCACCAGCACCAGATGCGGTGGCAGCGCCCGTATCGAACATAGCCACAATAACAACTTTTATCGGAATTCTCCCTGTCGCTTCAGCGTTCGCGCCGCCCATATGCCCAACAGTAAAAAAGGCTATAAACATCAATTTAAGAGGCAAAATAAAGGTGGATATTTTCATGAGTAACCCTCCTCGGGTTTCAATTTTATAAAACAATATATCGTGCAACAAACAACAGAGCGATGATAACAGCAACAGGATGCAGTGCGCGGCCCTGTCCTTTCGCCGCCTTAATCAAAACATAGGCAATGATGCCCGCGCCAATGCCATTTGCAATACTGTAAGTGAAAGGCATCAAGACGATGACCATAAAGGCCGGAACAGCAACATCAAGCTCTGAGAAATCGATTTTACTAACCGAACCTAGCATCAATATACCTACCATCACGAGCGCCGCTGACGTTGCTGAAACCGGGATAAGGGCGACCAGAGGGGCTAAAAAAATACACAACAAAAACAATGCCGCCACTACAACAGCCGTTAAGCCAGTTTTACCGCCGGCCGCAATGCCACTGCCACTTTCAATATAGGTTGTTGTGGTTGACGTGCCCAACAGCGATCCTGCCGTGGTGGCCACCGCATCTGCCATCAAGGCTTTATTAATACGCGGCAACTTCCCTTCACGGTTCAGAAAACCACCCTTATCAGCCGTGCCGTACAATGTGCCGACAGTGTCCAGCAGATCAACCATGGTGAAAGCAAGCGTTATAAAAAGCAAATTGACTAGTGCAGCCGCACTAACACCGTCTGCCCCAAGAAACACGCCAAAGTCCAGCTGCAGAAAAGTGGCACTAATGTCCAGTGAACCACTAACAAATTGTTCCGGAAAACCTGTTTCACCCAGCGCGAAACTAAGAATTGTTATCGCCGCAATGCCAATCAAAATAGCACCACCAACCCGCCAGACGCTTAAGACCACCATAACCAACAGGCCGATAAGCGTAAGGTAAACGGTGGGGTCCGAGAAATCACCAAACTGCCAAATTTGTGGCGGCGCGTTTGATACTTCACCGATTAGCCTGTCGGTGCCTGCACCAATATTTGCCGAAATAATATCGATAACCGGGGCTTGGTTAACATCAACAACCCCTGCATTATTGAGACCAATGAGAGCAATAAACAAACCAATACCTGCCGGAATTGCATGTCGCACCCCCGCAGGAATAGCTTCCAAAATAGCGGCGCGTGCACCGGTGGCGGTTAAGAATATAAAAATGAGACCAGACAAGAACACGATGGCCAACGCACCCTGCCATGAATAGCCCGCCTGGAATACCACGCCGTATACGAAAAACGCACTGAGCCCAATGCCCGGCGCCTGCGCGAAAGGATAATTGGCCAGCAATCCAGACAAAAGGCAACCAATCGCAGCGGCAATACAGGTGGCAATGGTAACCGCCTGAAAGTCCATTCCGGTTTGAGACAAAAGGGATGGGCTGACGATAATAATGTAGGCCATTGTCGAAAACGTCGTCAGGCCCGCAACAACCTCGCGGTTAATCGTGGTATTTTGCTCAGCGAGCTGGAAAAACTTCTGCATAGGCGACTTATTATTTTCCTTTTATGAAATTTGTTTCAATAGTGGCTAAATACGGCGTCTTACACAAGCGTCAAGGACACATGGCAAAGAGAATTAAAACAGGGAAAAGCGACAAAGGTGTCATTATGCCGTCTGACCTGAATTGACATAGGCATAAAAATAGCCGCTCATTAAGGCGGCTTCCTGAGAATTGTTTGAATTCTTGATGGTGCACCGGGGAGGATTCGAACCCCCGGCCCCCAGATTCGTAGTCTGGTGCTCTATCCAGCTGAGCTACCGGTGCATTCACCAAGTCAAACTGCTAAAACATCAACCCTAACAGGTGTGTTTCAACGTGCGGCGGAACCTAATCAGAATGATGTTTGAATGCAAGAGAGAAATCCGCTTTTTCTTACTGTCTCCACAAAACACCGTGAAAATGCGACACTCTTGTTGCCATTATCCCTTTTCGCCCAAAGATTTAGGAAAAGAAAACCAAACCATGGATTACTTTACTTACGAGATGGCACAGCATTACCCTACGACCAACAACCTGCTGCGATGATCATGCCGCAGAAAGGCTAAGAGGGACTCAGTCATGAAACATTCTATTTTTGCGGTGTCCGTGTTGCTTCTAACAGATAGCACCCTGGCCGAAAGTGAAGGGTTCACTCCAATCTGTGACACCGCTCACACATCGCTGACCGACCAATATAAAGGCAAGTGGCTAGTTGACTGGACATACCGAACGGCGCCAGACATATATGAAACAACAACCGCGACGTCCCGTATCACCGACACTCCCGGAGTATGCGGCCTTCGCGAACATTTTGAAGGCATGCGCGACGAGCCCTATTTTTACGAATGGACCACGACTTCCCTGCAGGAAGCAAAGCCGGAAGGTATTTGGCTCGATTCTGCACACGGCCATTTTCTTCACTATACCGGCGCCGAGGGCGACAACAATTGGCCCATACGATTCGTCTGGAACCATGAAAATGGTCGCCTACAAACTCGATTACAATATAGTGCCGTTGAAAAGGGAGGCTTTACCATAGAGCGCCATCTTTCATCCGACGGCGGTCAAGCATGGGCCCTCACGTCAAAGGCGCACTACACACCCTATATTACCTCTGCCGCCAACACCTTGCGCAAGAGTCGCTGAGCTACTAACCAACATCAAAACGGGCTACCTGTTTTTTTTGATTTCATGTAAATCATCGTTGGTTTAGAGGCATTTTCATCGCTATAATTCCTCGTAACCATAGATTTACGTCAGGCCTTTCATGTTTCTGCAACAGCGCACCAATCTAATTTCACTGGTATTTATTACCGCCTTAACAGGCTGCTCATCGACGACTGACTGGCCTAATTTGTCTGACAAAATGCCGGACCCATCAACGCGAGCCAGGGTGATTGAACGCGTTGATCCAACTATTGCACCGCGTGAACCGGATAAGGCACCCACATCAATAACTGAAGCAGAAACATTGCTGGCTTCTGTAACCGAAGACCTGATAGCCGCTCAGGAAATATACGCCCGCGCGCTGGATACATATAAAAAAGTTGGTCCAGAGCAAGACGACAAAGTTCATCTATGGCTGGAAGCGCAGCTGGCCTTGACGCGGCTTAGCCAGACAGTAAGCCGGCTTGACGTAATATTGTTCGATGAAAAACTGGCCAGAAGCGAGCTTGGCCTTCGTGTTAAAGAGCAGAAACAACGGACCGATTCCCTGATTGTTGCAGAGCGCCAAGCATTAGCTGCGGCGAAGCCCGCCGAGATATCTTAGACCTTCCTTTTCACCGGAATTTATACGTTTGAAGCCGCGACCGCTTTCTCAATTGCACGCACCATGCAGTCTGCCGCCAGCGTGCCGATCACAGACATTGCCACGCCTTTATCCAAATCAGCCGTATGGGCTCCCGTAGACAATGCAAAAACTGTATCGCCGTCAAACGGTGTATGAATGGGACGTAGTGCCCGGGCGAAACCGTCCTGTGCCATCAAGGCCAACCGGGTGCATCCGGCCTTATCCAACGTTACATTGGTGGCCACAGCGGCGATTGTTGTGTTTGTGCCTGCAAACCCTAACTTCGGCAGATTTACAAGACCGTGCTCTGGTTCGCCGCCACCGATGGCATCGCCAAAGCTGTTCACCGCAACCAATGCAGCGACAATGGTGCCATCGGGCAAGCATAGGCTGGCGGTGCCAAGACCACCCTTTTGGGCACCAGCTGTAGCACCGTATCCGGCACCAAATCGTCCGCACTCAACAATTTGGCCCGCATTTGCAACCGCCTCAAGCCCAAGCGCGCGGTAGGGCGGTGTGTCACCCCAATTTTTATCGCCGCCATTAGCCAGATCAAACAAAATGGCTGATGGCACAACCGGCACCGCATGCGGGCTAATCGGTAAGCCAATTCCTTTAGCCGACAAAGCACAGGTTACCCCGTCCGCCGCCGCCAAACCAAAAACCGATCCGCCCGACAAAACCAGGCCGTGAACCTTCTCGACCATACAAGTGGGATCCAGTGCGTCGGTGTCGCGGGTGCCGGGACCACCACCACGCACATCAACGCCCATGGCAACCGGCTCGTCGGGAATTACAACCGTAACACCAGACTGCGCCGCGGCATCATGAGCGCAGCCAACTTTCAAACCGTTTATGTCGGCAATAGAATCCGAAGGCCCTACTTTGGCACGAAACTCAGTCATCAGGCGCCCTCCTCGTCCTGGCCCGGCAGACACATCAGGAAGGTCGTGCCCTCCGGCCCGGTGCTTTCCAGCCCAATTTGACCGCCGTGCGCCAAAACAATGTCACGGGCCGTGGCAAGGCCCAGCCCTGTACCTCCCACTTTTGCAGAGGTGAAAAACGCCTTGAAAAGGTTGGGCCTGACATGCTCCGGGATGCCGGGGCCTTTGTCTTTGATGCGAATATGGCTGGTGCCATCGGCATCTGCTTCCGCAATAATTTCGATGCTGCCTTCAGGGCCTTGCACTTCGGTGGCATTGCGGCAAAGATTTAGTAAAACCCGGTGGAATTGCTCACTGTCGACATAAACTTCAAAGTCTTCATCAATTTCGCACTCAAAATGAAATTTGCTGTCGTCTACCAGTCCAAGCGATGCACCAACATCAAAAACGAGATCACGCAGCGGCACCAACGCTCTCTCTGGCAAAGGTTCCTCGGCCTTGCCGTGGCGGATAGTGGCCTCACAGAGGGCGATAGCGCGGCTAACCGCAGTCATCAAACGCCGGGAAACTTTTTGCACACGCGGGTGGTCAACTGTTTGCAGGGCATCCGACGCCAACTGCGCGGTTGCCAACACATTTCTGAGGTCATGATTAATTTTAGTAACCGCTTCACCCAGAGCCGCCAGATTGTTTTTCTGCTTCAGCGATTGGCGCACTTCTTCCTGCATGTGCACCAATTCGCGTTGTACCAGACCAATTTCGTCTGACCGCCTGCGACCAAGCTTCACGTTGTTCGGCACTTCCGGCCGACGGCGGAAGGAAACGATGCTGTCTTTCACCCGGCGAATCGGGCGAACCAGCATCCAATGAAGGGCCAGGTAAACCAATATTCCGGTGAATATTGAGACAATAATCGCTAAAACAAGCACATTATTGGAATAGTTCCTGAGCGCATCATACAGCTCAGCCTCGTCCAACGTAATCTCAAGTAAACGAGTTTGAGGGTCCATTGGTTTGCCCACCACGCGAATCACACGCGTTCCCCCTGAATCGAGCACGGTGTATGCGTCAATGATAAGCATCCCGAGAGACACCGTGCGCAAATCGAAGCTGGCATCCACTTCTTCAGGCATCAAATTAAATCCGAGAAACCGGCTTTTTTCCTGATTTTGCAGTATCACGGCTATGACACCGGACTGTTCCAGAAGCTGTTCTTCCAGCTGCGGGCTTACGGCGCTTTCGCCGCGCTCTTCAAGCGCAAGGGCAGCAATTTGAGCATTTTCAAGCCGTTTTTCCAGAAACTCCTGCCGGAATGTGGCGATCGACGGCAGATAAACAAAACTGGAAACGACCATCACAAAGAAAAATGTGAGGACAAGCAGGCGAGAACGCAAACTGGATGTGATCGGTTTAAAATGCTCTGGCATGATCTCTGTGTTCAAGACCATTCGGCATAGAAAAGCAAGTAAACAAATTCACTAACGCACGACTTTATTATTCGGGATTGAGCGAAATAGCTGCTGATGAACTGGATATGGTTTCCCCTTCAAGATGGCGCCGGCTGTGTGGCAAGTTTTAAAGAGCTACGCCAAAGCCTCGCTAATACTTGTGAAAAACATATAAAAAGCGTGGTTTTGTGTTGTTGACTTGCCCAAAACAAGCCGGTATACAGCGCGCTCGAAATTGATACGCCCTAACGACCCGAGTAAAACGAAGGGTGGCACACCAAAGGATCTTCTGATCTTGCCAAAGGATCTTCTGATCTTGAAGGTAGAGCCCCTCGGAAAAAACAGAGACTTAGGACGAATAGCTGGAGTAAATGAAGTGAAACGTACATTCCAACCAAGTGAACTGGTTCGCAAACGCCGTCACGGTTTCCGTGCACGCAAAGCAACTGTTGGTGGTCGTCGTATCTTGAATGCACGTCGTGCACGGGGTCGCAAGCGCCTTTCAGCCTAATAGGTTGAATTGAAGGTTTCGGCCTTCGAAAACAAGACAGATTAAAACGCCGACCGTGAGTATCACCGGTCGGTTTTTTAGTTTTTGAGCTTCACAATCGGGATGCTGGCAAAGTGCGCAGGACTGGCTCAGTAAAAAATCTGGCAAACACAGAAATTGGGCGAATCACGGGTCGCCCAGACTATTTGGCTATCGCTGCAACAGGCCGCAAATGGGTAACCCCCAGCTTTATTTTGCAGGCAAGCCTGCCACCGTCCGCAGGCGATGATGACAAAACCCGATCAGCGAGGGTTGGGTTTACCGTCTCGAAAAAGGTTGGCAACGCTGTCAAACGTTCGCGTGCCCGGCGCCGACTGAAAGAAGCGGCACGCCACGTCTTCCCCGAAAAAGCACCCGCAAACTGGGACTTTGTTGTCATTGGCCGGGCCGCCGCCACCAACTATCCATTTGAGAAAATCTGCGCTGATATGCGCTGGGCCCTTGCCAAACTGGCCTCGAATGCCGATCTAAAAACATCAAATGCCAGAAACAAACCTGCGGCAAAGCGATAACAGGAAAAAAACTTGACCCGGCAGCACAAGCAACTGGACGAGGAAAAAGGCGCGCGCAGGTCACCGCTTGCCATGTTATTTTTGGCAATCGTCCGCCTGTATCAGCTTGTAATATCACCACTTTTAGGGCCGAGATGCCGATTTCAGCCCACTTGCAGCAGCTATGCAGTTGAAGCAATATCACTTCACGGTGGGCTTAGAGGCGGGTGGTTGACGCTAAAGCGCATAGCCAAGTGCCATCCTTGGGGTGGATTTGGATATGATCCTGTGCCACAAGGCAGCAACAAGGCCGCTAAGCCCGACAGGGATGGCGGTCCATTAACATGATAAGCAGGCCAAAGGTTAAACGCCTTTCAAGCCACATGCTTTACAGGGATATTTCGATCGATGGGTGACAATAAGAATTTCATTTTGTTTGCTGTGCTGTCACTGGGCATATTGCTCGGCTATCAAGCACTTTACCTTGGGCCAAAGGACGCTGAACGTCTGCGCTACGAACAGCAGCAGCGCGAGCTCCAGCAAGACACAATCCAGCCACTGGATGTGCTACCTGCAGGTCAGCAAGCACAAATTGGTCAATCGCCGACAGAAGCACCTGCAGCAATACCCAATTCGCCTGCTTACATTGATGCGGGCCGCGTCACAATTGATACACCAGAGCTATCAGGCTCTATCTCGCTTCGCGGTGCCCGCCTTGATGACCTATTGCTTAAAAATCACAAGGAGACGTCCGAAGAAGGGTCGCCGGATATAAGGCTTTTAACTGAATTCGGTGAGGCGCGTGCCTATTTCGCAAGCTTTGGCTGGACAGCGCGCGGCAAAGGCGAGGGGTTTGTGCCGGACTCTGGCACTGCCTGGACTGCGGACAGGTCTGTGCTTGCCCCGGATTCGCCGGTAACACTTAGCTGGACTAATCCTGAGAATGTTACCTTCCAGATGCATATATCCATCGATGACCAATTTATGTTCTCAATCGAACAATTGGTGGAAAACAACAGCGATGAGCTAATCCAGATAGCTCCCTACGGCAACATCAGCCGCAACGGCAGGCCTGATACACAAAGCCTTTATATTCTGCATGAAGGTGCTATTGGCGTCTTTGATGGCGAATTGCAGGAAATTGACTACGACGACCTTGAAGATGACGGTGATTTCCAGTCAGGCGCCTCCCGCGCGTGGTTGGGCATTACCGATAAGTTCTGGATGACTGTGCTAATACCGGATCAGAATGCCCCTTTGTCACAGTCTCGGATCACCCGCCGCGCACCAAACGGTGAAGTATTCCGCGTAAACTATGTACAAAACTGGAACCCTGTTCCGGCGGGCGGCGTTCACAGTTCTACCAGTCGTTTGTTTGCGGGTGCCAAGATCGTTGGTACAATTGACCAGTACACCGACACGCTGCAAATCGATAAATTCGACCTGACCATTGACTGGGGTTGGTTCTTCTTTCTGACCAAGCCAATTTTTGCCGCCGTTCATTATTTTTATGAAGCGACGGGCAACTTTGGTGTTGCAATTTTGCTAATGACAGTGGTCCTAAAACTGATCCTGTTCCCACTTGCGAACAAATCATATGTTTCGATGGCGCACATGAAGCGGGCACAGCCAAAGATCAAAGCATTGCAGGAACGCTACGGCGACGACAAAGCCAAAATGCAGCAGGAAATGATGGCGCTGTATAAATCGGAAAAAATTAATCCGATGGCGGGCTGTTTGCCGCTGATACCGCAGATGTTTATCTTCTTCGCGCTATACAAAGTGCTGTATGTGACCATTGAAATGCGTCACCAACCATTCATTGGCTGGATTAAGGATTTGTCAGTTGCTGACCCGCTGACACCAGTGAACCTGTTCGGCCTACTCCCTTTTGACCCACCGGGCATTATCGCGGTTGGCGTGCTGCCTATTTTGATGGGCATTTCCATGTGGCTGCAGCAAAAAATGACACCCAATACCGCCATGGACCCAACACAGCAAAAAATCATGAGCATGCTGCCGCTTATCTTCACTTTTGTAATGGCGCAGTTTAGTGCCGGATTGGTGCTATACTGGACATGGAACAACGTCCTGACCATTGGTCAGCAGTGGTTAATCATGCGCCGGGAAAATGCCCGCAACCCTGAATAACGAATCGGTAAAAACAGGTTATGCCTGAAACTATGGCTGAAACGCCCTACAGCGACGAAGAAATGAACCGGGGCCGACTTTTGTTTGCTGGCCCCGTCACCTTCGTTATGGGCGCTGTGTCACTGGACACTCTGCCTGACGCCGACCGCCCGGAAATTGCTTTTGCGGGCCGTTCCAACGTGGGCAAATCCAGCCTCGTTAATGCACTTACGGGCCGGAAAACACTGGCACGCACGTCCAACACACCCGGTCGGACACAGGAACTGAATTATTTCGAGATGGGCAGCGAACTTGGGCAACCTGCCTATCTGGTAGACCTGCCTGGATATGGCTATGCCAAAATAGAACGCAAACGTGTGCATGCCTGGACGCGTCTGGTGAAGGATTATTTGCGCGGTCGCCCGACCCTCCGGCGTATTATGCTGCTAATCGACAGCCGCCACGGCCTCAAGGAAAACGACCGTGAAATTATGACCATGCTGGATGTGGCTGCGGTGAACTACCAGCTGGTGCTCACCAAACTGGACAAGCTCAAGGTTGCAGACCGGGAAAAAATGATCACCAAAACCAAGGCAGACGCAACCAAATTCGTTGCCTGTCACCCTACAATTCTGGCAACCAGCAGCGAAAAAACCTGGGGGCTTGAAGAAGTACGAGCCGAAATTGGGCAAATGACTAAATTCTAAAGCCTGTGCACCGCGATGATATGCCCGGCATGCCTACCTGTTTCTGTCAAAACCAAACAACGGACTAACCTCTACAATAGCATGCTCCATCGTTGATATCAGTGCCTTGATCTCGGCTTTGTCCACCTTAGAGCGCGCGGCCTCTTCCAGTTTCAAACATGCCTCACTGAGACGCAGAGCCCCGAAAGACGCCGACGAACTTTTGAGCGCGTGAGCTGTTGTCTCTAGCAAAGCGAGGTCACTGCCTTCAAAAGACGACCGGATGGTCGCGATTGACATGGAAAATTCTCTACGCAGGGCGTCCATTAACACAGGCATGGCATCTGCACCCACATCGCTACGTAGTTGCCCGATCACGGACGGGTCCAAAATTGGTGGTTTAGATGACATTTATCACTTCTCTTTTTGGTTAGTTCTTATCGCTCAGCCAAATTTCTTTCTGCCGCTCGCGTTCGCTATCCGGCAATGCCAATCTGTATACGCCCTTAAGCGTATCCGGGCTTACACTTCTACGTTTACGAAGTAAAATCAATCGCCCCTCGCCGTGCAAACGAAAGGAAATGGCCTTGATACGCGGCAGGAATGATCGCCAGTCCTGCCCGTCCGGTGCTATGGCAACGGCTACATCGCGCGGTGCAACGCTAAAAGCGTTGGAAATTTGCCGCAATATTTCCTGCTCTATTTTGGCGTCATCCACCTTCATTAAACACCCTTGCATTTCAGTATGTGCCCTATTTGCTACCACGGCCCAGACCAGCATGCATCTCTTGTGTGCCGCTTCGCCGCTTTTTTCTTTCCCTGTAAGCTATCTGACGTTAGGGTCGCCGCCAAAGTTAAACAGGACCCTTCGTTATGATATCAATCACTCGTTCAATTGCCGTTGCCAGCGTTCTCCTGATCGCCGCATGCAGCGACGATTCGGCAACCAGGGATCAGGACAACCAATCTGATCCTGCGGCAAGCCTGCCAACAGAAACACCTAATTCGAAAGAAGCACTTACAATGGCCGAAGCTTATGCGCTGGAGAACCAGCAATATCTTGAAACCAATCTTGCCAAAGATGGCATTCAGGTAACTGATACCGGACTTCAATATCTTGTTTTGAATGAAGGCGAAGGCGCTTCGCCCACCGCTGAAGATTTTGTCACGGTTCATTACCGTGGCCGTTTCATTGGCGGCGAGGTTTTCGATTCCAGCATAGAACGCGGCGAGCCTGCAACATTCCCCGCCGGAAGACTAATCCCAGGCTTTACCGAGGCGCTTCTGCTGATGAAAGTTGGCGATACATGGGAAGTGACCATTCCGTCTGATCTGGCTTACGGCGAAAACGGTGCGGGCGGCGGCGTGATCCCCGGGAACAGTACGCTGATTTTTGATCTGGAACTTATTGATGTAATGACCGCTGCGCAAGCTGAAGAAATTCAGAAACAGCGCCAGGAAGAAGCGGAAGCGCAAGCACTTGCATTCCGCGACGAGCAACTTGCATTCCTCGACCAGAATAAAAGTAAGGACGGCGTTCAAACTACCGAATCCGGTCTTCAATACCGTGTTCTGGAAGCGGGCGAAGGGCCAATGCCTACCGCCGCAGCCAATGTTACCGTACATTATTCAGGCAAATTGATAAACGGCGAGGAGTTTGACAGCAGCTATAAGCGCGGTGAGCCCGCCAGCTTTGGCCTCAATCAGGTTATTCGGGGCTGGACCGAAGGCCTGCAACTGATGAATGCTGGCGCCAAGTATGAATTTTACATTCCCTACAGCCTTGGTTACGGCGAACGCGGTTCTGGTGGCGGCATTCCACCCTACGCAACCCTGGTTTTCGTTGTGGAATTGATTTCGTTCAACGAATAAGCACCAGCCAAAAACCGGCAGCTAGAAATAGCAGAAGATTCCGTAGCACTGCCCCAGAACTTCTTTGAAGTAAAAATACAGGGCGGTGTCTACCGAGCCGAGAGCCAAAATAAAAGGCAGCAACAGATACTTTGTTGCTGCCCACAGCGCACCCAAGGTAAACCTCGGCGGTGCCAACCTGTAGCCCTTGACAGTCTCGAGTTTGCTGCGTCCTAATGCCATTCGTCATGCTACCACGCTCTGATGCCGGTGCAAGCATGTATCAATCTCTGGTTTTCGAGGGCCAATTCAGCGTGCAGAACAAGTCATTTGAAATAGAGGTTTCTCGATTTTCGCCTGATAGTCCGGCTTTTTCTCCCGATCCTGTTTTGCCCGAACCGCTTCAACAACACCCCTTCTACCTGTCAGCACTTCAAACTTTCAGCGCCAAAGTTAAGAGCGTGCGAGTGCATCGAGGCGACCAAGCCCTGCTCGAATGCTTCATGCTTGAAAGGAAGTTTTTTGGCGCCGTCACCCTTTCCATGGGGTTTCGCGGACCCCGTTTTTCACCAGCCCTCAGCCACAGAGACACAATCGATGCTCTGCGTTTCCTGAAACAGCAATTCTCCCCGTGGCGAAGACAATTTCTGCAACTCATGCCTGAACTGCCGGACGAGCGAGAAAACAGAACCCTAATGAAGCGCGCAGGCTTCACGCGCATTATGACAGGGGCCAGCACTATCTGGATTGACTTGTCGCTAAGCGAAACCGAAATGCGCGGCAGGCTGGCGGGAAACTGGCGAAACCAACTAAAAAAAGCCGAACAAAGCGGTATGTCGATCGCGGTTGGTGGCGCCAAACCCAAACATTACAATTGGCTTTTGGAGAAAGAGACCCAACAACGCCAATTTCGCGGGTACAGCGCTGTACCGCTCGGCCTCGTGCCAGCCTACCGCGACACGACCGTTAATGCAGATCAGTCTCCTCCGATTTTATCTGTAACCGCACATGAAGGCGGTACTCAAATTGCGGGCGCCCTGTTTCTCCTTCACGGTAACAGCGCCACGTACCATATTGGCTGGTCCGGGGATCGCGGCCGCGCCCTTAATGCCCAGAACAATGTGCTATTCACCGCCATGCTGGCACTAAAAAAGCGCGATATTAAATGGCTGGATATGGGCGGTGTGGATACTGGACCGCAGGCAGCAATTGCCCGCTTCAAACTGGGCATAGGCCATCCGCCCGAAACCTTTATCGGCACTTATATTGGCTAAAACAGACCTTTAGGCACCCCAAAAGCCCGATTCGCCGCATTTCAGCGATAATAAGCTTGTGACCCTTGTAATTTTGCCGTATCCCCGCATATTGTGATATTATAACCTGTCTGTGTCACTGAATCACTCAGATTGGGATGAGATTTGGAAATGAAACCATGACAATTGTTGTCATTTTGTCGGCCTTAGTTCTGCTTGCCGCCCCCCTGTTGGCGCGGTTAGTGCAGCGTATGCCTGCACTAAAAGGTGGAATCGACGGATTTGTCCTAATCACAGTTCTCGGTTTAATTATCCTAACACTGCTGCCCGAGGCGTTACAACACGGTGGCCTTCTGGCACTGGGTATCGCTTTTTTGGGCTTTATTTTACCGTGGGCGTCTGAATTTCTGTTCCATAAAACTGAAGAGATCACCCACAGAATTGTGATGCTGGTTGCCACACTTGCGCTAATCATTCATGCCGCAAGCGATGGTGTCATTCTTGCCTACGCTCGCGACAGCGTGCATGGTTCCTTTGTTGCAACGGGCATTTTACTCCACCGAGTGGGCGTTGCCATCGCCGTGTGGTGGCTCTTGCGCCCTATCCTGACAACTGTTGGCGGCTTTGCTGTTCTCGCAGCAATGGGCGTCATGACGCTGGTGGCCTACTTTATGGTTCTGTTCGCGGGTGAGTGGTATAATTTTCCATTGGCCGGCTACTGGCAGGCTTTCGCTGCGGGATCATTGCTGCATGTGGTTATGCACCCGGTGGGTGACCACGAACATGCCCCAAACGAGGCATCTGCGCCGTCCCATCGCATTGGCACTGGATGCGGTATTCTGTTTGTTCTGGCGCTTATCGCATCGCATTACTATGACCACGGGCCTGTTCTGGCAGATACATCCATACACGCGCACAGCCTGCAACATCTGATTGACCTAATGGCTCTAACGGGGAGCCTGGTCGCCCCTATAGCTCTACTGGTGATCGCAGCGTTCGGTGTATACGGGAAGATGAATGCCACATGGAACTGTAGCTACAAGCGCGTGCAACAGGTTATGCCTTGGACATTGGTGCTATGGATTGGCAGCGCTTTGTTTACCATGTTATGGCCGCAGATACTACCTATCCCGGCCAATGTGAATGCTCTCTATATGCTTTGGATGGCCATTCTCGCGGTGGTCCTTACGCATACCGGTGCGCGCAGCTTCTTCAGCATGCTTGTCCCCACACCCATGGCCAAGCACAGTCACAATCATCACAGCTAAACCCTCTTCTAAATACACCGTAGGCGTAGCTCTCCATCAGTTTATACCGATAATACTTGCCATTGTCGCGCTGTGGCGGTAGCCATCCGCGAGTATGAGGAAACTGAAATGCGCTTTAACACCAAAACAATCATTGTCACCGGCGGAACATCCGGCCTGGGCGAGGCTCTTGTCAAAGCATTCGCAGCTGAGGGTGCCCGCGTATTTTTTTGCGGTCTGATTGACGGTGAAGGTGCAAGAGTTGAAGCGGAAGTGCAGCCCGCCAGCGGCAGCGCTCATTATGTTCATGCCGATGTGCGCGATAGTACAGCAATGGCGCATTTGGTCGAACAAGCAACCGAAGGCGGCAATACCTTATATGCTGCGGTCAATAACGCGGGCATTAGCCATGCATCCGCACGATTCGCCGATCACTCGCTGGATGTCGTGAAAGACGTTTTCGCCACCAACGTCATGGGGGTTTGGCACGCCATGCAGTATCAGATACCGCCAATGATTGCTGCTGGTAGCGGATCTATTATCAACATTGCGTCTATCCTGTCCCGGTCCGGGGCCGAGTGGATGGCGCCATACGGCATGAGCAAACATGCCGTGGTTGGCTTAAGCAAAAGCGCCGCTATGGATTATGCTGAACAGGGGCTGCGCATCAATGTTGTGTCACCCGGACCAATGCAAACCCCCATGTTTAACCGGGCGCTCACAGACATCGGCGATAACATGGAAAAATTTGCTGGTGGCATCCCCAAAGGGGGACCAGCCAACCCGGCGGATGTCGCCAAGACAGTGCTATATTTAGCAAGCGACGAAGCAAAAACGGTTACTGGCGCCAATATCATCGTTGATGGCGGCATCTCCACCGGTTGATTGATCAGCTAATTTCATAAAATTGCCCAATTTTCCGGTATTTTATCATCAACACACCATGCTAAGCTGTTGGTATTGAATAATTAGGAACCGTCCGACAGGGAATTATACCATGAATATGGTCAGCGAGTGGTTCAAGCGAACCTTTTCCGATGCGCAAGTTGTCTTGCTGATAGCGGTTTTGATTGGCCTTGTCATTCTGGTGTCGATTTTTGGCAATATGCTGGCCCCGGCGATTGCCGCGCTGGTTATCGCATTTTTATTGGACGGCCCTATCGAGTGGTTAATGAGAAAAGGCGCACGCCCCATGATCGCCTTTCTATCGGTCTTTATAGGGTTCATCCTTGTTGCGCTTACGGTTTTGGTTGCGGTCGTTCCGCCGCTGGCACGGCAAGTCGCTCAATTCATTAACGATACACCCGCCATGGTTGGCAGCGTGCAACGTGCCTTGTTATCTCTGCAGGACCGGTTTCCAGATTTAATATCGGAAGAACAGGTTAGGTCTTCATTTGCCAATCTGGGCAACGAGGTTGCCAACATTGGACCACAAATTCTGCAGTATTTCTCAGCGGGTGTTACCAGTGCCATCACAACCGCCGTATACACCGTTTTGGTGCCGGTCATGGTGTTCTTCTTTTTGAAAGACAAGCAGCAGATTCTGGACTGGATTACCAGATTTCTGCCCAAAGATCGCACGCTTTTGGATCAGGTCGGCCGTGAAGTTGTAGAGCGTGCTGGCGATTATGCCCGCGGCAAAGTTTATGAAATTCTGATTGTCGGTATTGTTTCCTTCATCGTCTATCAGTCAATTGACATTCGCTATGCGACATTGCTTGCAGTTGCCACTGGCCTGAGCGTCGTTATCCCCTATTTCGGAGCTGCGGTTGTTACTGTGCCAGTGGCTTTGGTTGCCTATTTTCAATGGGGAATGACCGGCCCCATGTTGGGTGCGATCATTGCCTACCTGATTATTCAGGCGCTTGACGGTAACCTGTTGGCACCGCTTCTATTTTCAGAAGTGGTCAAACTGCACCCCAATGCAATTATTCTTGCGATTCTTGTGTTCGGTGGCTTGTGGGGGCTGTGGGGTGTCTTCTTCGCCATTCCGCTGGCAACAGTGGCCAATGCCGTGATCAGGGCATGGCAGGAGCGAAGTGCCGCAAATGAAATCGCCAAGAACGGTGGATAGAAAATATCTTTTCATTTCCGGCGTTTCTGCCTAGATTGACCGAACAAAGTGCAAACTAGTATTGGTTGATCTATGATTTTAGAGTCCCGCAGCATTATTTTCTCCGATGAAGAATTGTTTCTGGCCTTGCGTCCGATCCTTGAAAGTCGCGGCATGGCCGCAGACCTGCCCGTGCGGACCATTTCAGCCAAGGTGAACGACGAAGGTGAAGTCGCCGCCACTATCGAAATGACTGATGGCTCAGAGCCAGTTGTTGTTGAAGGCGGCGAACTGGGGCCAGCGGTACTCAACCACTGCATCGACCAGGGCATTCCGCTGCCGCGTGGTTCATACAAAGAACTGGCGATCAGAGGCGACCATGTGGCCATGATTGTGCGGCTGGAAACCGGCTCGATTCAATCTGAAGTCGACGAAGACGAAGAATAAACTCGTTCGCAGTCCTGATATTACTTTTCCTGCCACCCTATCCTTTTGCCGCCACGGGGGTTGACCTCTTTCGCCAGATAAAGATGATTGTATCCACAAAAACAAAAAAGTGGATCAAGACAGTGATAAAAGAAACATTAAAATTGCTACTATTATGTCTAGCCGTGCCTCACGCGGCTGCACAGGACATTCAACCCAAAGATTTCAAATACCCTTACGACGTGAAAGTATATGACCTGCCAACCGCGTCAAACGGGATAGACTACCGGATATTCATCCGTGCGCCGTTACGGCCAGCAGCGGAAGGCGAAAAGCCATCAAGTTTCTACTTCCTCGATGCGCTGGCAAATATGACACCGGCAGCAGCGATGACCTACAACTATGAAATCTTCAATTACATACCCGCCGCATATTTCATAGGCATTGGCTATCAGAATGAAGGCGATGGCCCTTGGACGCAGGAAAACCGGACGCGGGACTATACGCCAACCGCCTTTACTCCGGCCCCAGGCCATTTTCTTGAGAGCAGCCCTAAAGACTGGAAAAATTCAGGCGGTGCACCTGCATTCTTTGATGTTGTTGAAAACGAAATTATTCCTTTCGTGGAGACACAATTCGACGTTGATCCAAACGACCGCGTGCTGATTGGCAAATCAACCAGTGGACTGGGCGCTACTTACGCAGCCCTAGCGCGACCCGAACTATTTAATCGCTATGTTATTATAAGTCCTGCAATCTGGTGGGATGACTGGTTGAATCCTCGTGAAGACCGGTGGGTGATGCAAATGGCGAGAGAATCGGCAGATACAGAATATCCAGAGGAAACCCGCATCTACTTTGCCGTTGGTGAAGCCGAGGAACGGTTAGATCTCGTAACTGACCTTTATGTTCTGGCAAATGCGCTGCGAAAACGCAGAAACAAAAACCTGAAAATCAACCTTGAAGTCCTTAAAGGCGAACAGCATGAAGGTGTGTTTCCAGCCGCTTTCATGCGCGGCATTGCCGGTGTTTATGCGGGGGAAAAAAATCGCAAGCCTTCTTCTGTGGCCTTGGAATGGTAACCTTTAAATAGGGCACGCTGGGCCGGACAGGTCTTGATTATTCAGGCAAGAAATCCGGCACAGAAAGATAGCGTTCGCCGGTATCGTAACAGAAGCCAAGAACGCGCGTGCCAGCTGGCTTGCCGTCAAGATACTGGGCGATAGCGGCCAGCGTCGCGCCTGAGGATATGCCTATTAGCATGCCCTCTTCACGCGCGGCGCGGCGTGCCATTTCCTTGGCGTCTGCCGGGTCAACCTGCACGACACCGTCCAGCAGTGAAACATCCATAACACTCGGCACAAACCCGGCACCAATCCCCTGTATGGGGTGCGGGCCGGGGTCACCACCGGACAAAACCGGCGACAACGTAGGCTCAACCGCATGCACTTCAAACGCGGCCCAGGCTTTCTTCAACACCTCTGCACATCCGGTAATATGGCCACCAGTACCAACACCTGTAATCATACAATCAAGGCCGTCAGGGAAGTCTGCTAATATCTCTTTCGATGTCGTCTCGCGATGAACCGCTACATTGGCCGGGTTATCAAATTGCGCCGGCATCCAGGAGTTAGGAGTTTCCTCAATCAATTCTGCTGCCTTGGCAAGCGCACCTTTCATGCCTAGCTCTTTCGGCGTAAGCACAAATTCTGCCCCAAACGCCAGCATGATGCGACGCCGTTCAATCGACATACTTTCCGGCATCACCAATATAAGCCGGTAACCTTTCACCGCTGCTACCATCGCCAAACCAATGCCGGTATTGCCCGAAGTCGGCTCAATGATAACGCCGCCTTTGGCAAGCGATCCATCTGCTTCCGCTGCCTCTATCATTGCCAAAGCAATTCGGTCCTTGATCGAACCACCAGGATTAACCCGTTCCTGCTTCAGCCATACCTCATGGCCAGGGAACAGTCGTCCAAGGCGCACATGCGGCGTATCACCAATGGTTTCCAATATAGACGAAGCTTTCATGGGTTATTCCTCTTTTGCTACTGGCTTAGTTATTGGCGTGACGTTTATAGCCTAGCTTTTTGACGCGCCTGGATCGGGACAATTTCGTCCGTATCTGCTGGTCGGAACATTACCCGAGACCACGCCGGAATGGAACGGGTTATCCATACATTCCCGCCGATAACCGAATTGCGACCAACTGTTGTTTCACCGCCCAAAATGGTTGCACCTGCGTAAATAACAACATTGTCTTCAATGGTGGGGTGACGTTTTTTACTGCGATTTTCCCGGTCTACACGCAGCGCGCCCAGTGTAACCCCTTGGTATATTTTGACATTATTGCCGATCAATGCTGTTTCACCGATCACGACACCTGTACCGTGGTCAATGAACAATGCCCGACCAATTCGCGCGCCGGGGTGAATATCAATGCCGGTTTTCTGGTGTGCATATTCACAAATCATGCGTGGCAGCAATGGAACCTGACGCTGATAAAGGGCGTGCGCAATACGGTAGGCAACAACGGCGAAAAAACCAGGGTAACACAGAATGACTTCTTCAAGCGAGTTGGCTGCTGGGTCACCTTCCAGCAATGTGGCGGCGTCAGCATGGCAAAAATCAGCAATGATTGGCAAATCAGATACAAAGCCTTTCACCAATAGTTTGGTGCATCCCACATCCTTGCCTGCACATAGTGGTTCGACAAGGCTGTGAAAGTCTTGTTCCAATTTAGCCAGCCGGTCTTCCAGCGTGCCGCTTTCATCGTCTGCTAGGGCATGATGCGGAAACAAAACCGCGACTGTTTGCCGAAGCAAATTACCGACCTTGCCAAGCGAAAGACCGGACATATCCCCGTATTTACGGTGATGCTCACGAAGCGCTTTGGCCACATGCTCAAGACTGGACGGACTTTCTGTTAACTGCGCCATGCGCGCTCCTCCCTACTGCACACTACAGTTTAGGGTTGGTTTACCTAACTACAAGGCCTACTAACACGAGTTTTTCTTCACAATATCGGGAGAAAACTAATCTGAAACCCTAATCTAAAAGCTCATTTTTTGCGTGCGTCCGCATTTTCCGGCAGCAAATTGCCGTATCCAGCTTCGCGGATAAGCTCGTTACTTTTGACAACCACTTCTTCGTGCAAACGAGCCATAAAGTCTTCTTTAGACAGACCCTCGGGAAATGGATCACCAACCTGAAACACCGCAGTTCCCGCACGGTGCCAGAAACCTTTTGTCCAAAATAGCCCTGTGTTTGTCGCAATAGGATAAACCGTCAAATCGGCATCTTTATACAAATAATATGCCCCACTTTTTAACGGCTTGCTGTCACCGATGGGCACGCGCGTCGCCTGCGGATAGACGATAAGGGGTCGCCCGCTTTCATGCACGTGATCAGCAACGTCGCGCATGCCTCGGTGAGCGGTTTTTGCTTTGCGGTCGATTTTTACAATGCGCGCTTTTTTCAAAATTGGACCGATAAAGGGCACGCTGAACAGCTCTTTCTTTGCCAGTGCCGTTACATCGCTGCGCAACAAATATGTCAGCATTGGGTCCATGTTGCTTTGGTGCGCCGCCGCGATAATAATCGCGCCGTCTTTAGGCAGCTTTTCCTTGAATCGATGCTCATAGCGAATACCAGAACAAATGCGCGCAACCCAAAGGGAGCCAACACAATACCAACGAATACCGCGCCGAACAGGGCCGTCGGTGCGCGCAAAGCACATAGGTGCAACCACAAGGCCGCAAAAGATCAAAGTAAAAGGATAGAAAACCAGATTAAAAAAAAGTGACCGGATGCGATCTGTCAATTTCATCATAAATCCCCTTTTCCTCACGCGCCAAAGCTCTTGCGCCGCGTTTACTATTTCTTGACGTCCAAATGGCATTATTCCCCTATTGGACACAAGTGTAAATTCCGTTAGCCTCAGATCAAGGTAGCGGCAATAAAGAAGGCGAGCCCAAAATGGACACCAATAAACGCGGCGATGACCGATTACCTGTGCTTTGGACCGGCAAGCTAACGACCGACGATGACAAGGTTTTTGATTGCAAGGTGCGTGACATATCGCTCGCGGGAACACTCATCTCAACCGATGCCGCCATTGATATGGGCGAACGCTTGTTGCTGGAGATCGAGGAGTTGGGCGAATTCGCCGTTGAGGTAAAATGGTCTGGCTCCGAGCAGCTGGGCTTGCTTATTTTGGCAGGGCCAGACCTGGAGTTAAAGAAGTTTGCGGAAGGTGCAGGCGGAGACACATCTGAAAAGCCGGTTATGGTAACTGGCGATCCACTGGCGGACTAACCTATCTTTTTTAAATGATCGCACTTCAGAACTTGGTAACCAGTTGGAACCAGACTTTTGTCGTGTCTGTCGCAAACCCATCCGCACTATAAAAAGCAACCTTCGCAAGTGCTGTCACCCGGCCAAATAATTTTTTGCTGACCGCCGCATTCCACTCCGTGCCATACTTTATGTTTCCAACGTCCGAATCAAACCGGTGATAGGCTACAATTATGTTCGTTCCAGCTAGGCCAGAACTCGCAGGCAGGCGGTAGGTGAGCTCAGCGTATTTATCGCGCAAGCCATTTGCTGGTGTCACAAGAAACTTGTCTGCCCAACCATTGTAAGCGTGCAAAAGCGCCAATGGCGTCTGGAATCCTCGAGTGCCATTACCTCCAAGCACTTCATACCCTGCGCGCACCTTAAATCCGTTAACGCTTACCGAAGGCTCCGCACGGAAATACCCAACGCCTATATCGAAGGGATTATTCCCGATGTCCTTTTGATGAGCAGCTTCAACTAAATAGCCAATTTTAACGCTGTCGCTAACTGGCCTGCTGCCGGTAAAGTTAGCCCCAAGAGTGCGCGTTGAAAGCGCTGCTGCAAAGCCATCATCCATATCTAGCGAATAACCATATGCAGTCAATTTCCCAAAACCAGCCACATCATAATACAGATCAGCCAAGTGAAAATTGCCGTCAAAATTTCCTATTGGCGACCGATCCGTAAAGGCCCGATTGACATTAAACGCATACGCATATTTCAGTTCTAGGCCCTTCGCCAACTTGCTTTCTAGAAATACACCATCAAACGAACGATGATTCTGGCGCCAAACAAGTTTACTGACAAACCGCTTATTGCCCCAGACAAGTTTCTGGCGGCCCACTGAAATTTTTGTACCTTCCAGTCCTGTGTATGACAAATATGCCTGATCAACATCAGTTGATTCCGGGTCTGCCACCACCGGAAACTGGGTCCGACCGTTAAGGGTATTATTGTAATTTTCAGCACCAATGTTTGTTACATTGCGGAACTCAGCAAAGGCTTCAAATCCATTGGTATTGCCAGTTTTCACCGCAAACAATGTTTGAAGTATTGAGGCGGTTGCATTTTCTGGCAACCCGTCCTGATCTACCAGTTCCAAGCGATAACGAAGAAACACACTTGCGTCTGCAATCCCGAAGAGACCGACTTTTCCGTCAGCTGCGAAGCCAGCGAATGATACAAGCCCGCAAAGCGAAAATGCCGTGAAAATGCCTGCTACAACTCTCTTAATTATATATGTCATCAAACCCAATTCCCCGACTTGATTTCGCGAGAAAGCACAAGTCTTTTTACATCGTCCCATACATAGGGCCAGTCATTGGATAAAGTTTGATATGATCTGATTACCCAATCATTTATTAATGAAATAGTTGGTAATCATTAAAGAAGATTGAACAGAGGGTTTGGATGATCAGTATTTCTGTAACGCGGGAATAAAGTCGGAAAAAATAGGCCTATTTTTGGAATAAAGTCGGGAAAAATGGAGTTTTGGCTGCTCCAAAGTTGAAGACTGTGTCAGTTTTTAATTTCCCGTGACCTGACCACAGTCCTTCATAGACCTACGGTCGCCAAATGGGCTGAGTGCGTTGCGTGATTTGGACCATGTTTGCCAACAATGAAGCGCTTTGATATGGTCTTTTAGGAGCGGGAGAACAACTCTTGACCAAGATGTCACCAAGAAACTCAACATGCAACGATCTGCAGAGGATTGCGTCTTCGGTTTTTAAACAAAATGCTATAGAACTATGAGCTAGGGGTTTCGAGCGCGCACATATAGACCTTGAAGAACTTCTCAGAACCAGAATGCGTAGAGCCACCAAAAACACCGGCGAATAGAGGCTGCTTTTGCTAAGCGAACTTCTCTCTGAATGAACCTATCGTGCAATCTTGAGCGAAAAGCTGGGCGTTGTTTTTGACCGCATTCGACCCATTCACACCGGCACTCTAACATATTGTCGCGGTGCTTAGGATACCTGGCCAATTGATGCAATCGACAATGTTGTAGCGTCTGCATATTCTGTCGACAGGTACCGTAATTGGTTAAAAGATTATCTTGTAGGTAGCAAACAGCATTACCCGGAGGTGCGAACAATGATTACATGAAGAAAGCTGTCGCTGAATGTATCGTTGAAATATATTTACTAATTAATATCGGACTTTTCCTTATTTGGCCTAGTGAGAGTTCGAGCGGCCATTATTCTATCAAAAAGTATTTTTGTTTGTTCAAGCCTTGATGGGGGGCGCGGAGGCGTGTTTGATGGGTTGGCTAGTACGGATGCCACCACACTTGATATCTGAGCTGAAGTAATATTCAAATATACACTTTCATTATTTGAATTCTCTGCTTCATAGACCGGCTGAGCTTGGCATTCTTCGTCTCGCCCTAAATTGTTAATTTGTGGTCGAGCCTCGACAGGTTTCGTCTTTTGTTGGGTAGCCATATAGTCTCCTATCAATGATGTTGAGCTCGCGCAAGAAGTTGCCACTGGCATACATTTTCGGTGTTGCGTAATCTTATGTTAATGCCCAATCGCCAATTTCTTCTCCCATTATACAAGAGGCGCGATACTGTCATTTTGCAACATTCTTTGCGTCACCTTCTTAACCAATGAAACGGAATATATTGAAAGTACTATAGCAGCGACAAAAAAATATAGTCCAACCTGTGACGTTGTGTTTGCTATGCCGCTAGCCTTGGCACTGAATACGATTAAACCGACACGAAAATGTCAATGTGACCACAGTCACGCTCTGATTTTGTACATAGTGCATTATGGCATTCTAGGTTTCGGAACTGGTCAGGCTATTGGCAGGGCAACAAACAGGTTGGCGAAGTAATGATGCATTGTTAGCTATATATTGCTAGCTTGGCATTCCGTCTTTACCGTAAAGAAAATTGCTAGCATCAACGGCATTGGTTTTCTCTTGCATTTTTTGACGGAAAGCTCGATCCGTCCGCGTTAGCTTGCTCAGTGTTAATAAAATCAGGCTGACCTTGCTATCTTTTGTTTTGTGTTCATCAATTTCTGCATCAGAGATTTTATCGATTTCCAACAATCTATTAATCAACACCTTTCGAGCATCGGCGCGGTCAAATTCATATTTACTCATATTTTTAGTCCTCAAAGTTTAGTCCAAATAGTAGAATTAGCCTTATGCTTCGGTATTGGGTAATTTCGATTTTAGAAAAAATCTGAAAATTCTTCACAATAACATTATGGGAAATAATAAAGAAAAATTCACTATTTAGTTTCAATGTCGCATAGCTAGGAATTTATTGAATGTCGTAACCATTTAATTTATCAGAAAGTTTGCTAACGGAGGAAAGGTTTGCCCCCCAACAAGTGGTCTCATGCCGATTTACTATTGAACGAGGATTAACTGGGGCGGCAGGATTCTGACTTGAATGAATGTTTTGGTTTTTCTTGAAGAAGAGAAATAGTAAAGATGTAAGCTAAATTTAACAGGGTAAGAATTCATCAGAAAGAACGGACAGAACATTCCCAGCAATCTAGAATCTGCCCGCTAAAATAGAACGTGCCGCAAGGTTCATCGATTGGGAATTATGTCAAATAATGGCCTATCAAGGATAGCTGATGCTCAAGATTCACCAATTATCTGCTTCTGACACGTTAATTGACTCATGTATGACGTCATTAAAAAATGAACTTCAAACTGGCAAAGCTATTCTCATTCGCGGAGCCAACATTCTCGGTGCTGCCGCCTTTTCAGAATTTTTAAATTCTCTGCAACTTTCCACTCTACAGTATCAATTTGCCAGCACGCCCAGGAAAGAATTGCTGAAAGGGATTTACACCTCGACAGAATATTCCTCGCATCAAACTATTCCGTTACATCACGAGAATTCCTACTCTAGCAACTGGCCTTCCAGAATTTGGTTTCATTGTGTTACACCAGCAGGTGAAGGTGGCAATACACCAATCGCGGATGGGCAAAAAGTCTATGAAAAAATTGATCCATCTGTCAGAGAGGAATTTGAAAACCGCGGTCTGTTATATGTCCGAAATTACAGCGATATTTTTGACCTGCCCTGGCAAAAGGTATTTCACACAAACGATAGAAACGCCGTCGAAAACTACTGCAAAAAAGAAGGGATTTATCTCAACTGGAAACGAGATGGCGGTCTGCAAACACGAAACAAAACCCAAGTCACCAAAGAGCATCGCTCAAATAATCGTCCTGTGTGGTTCAATCAAGCCCACCTTTACCATGTTTCAAACCTTGGCGTTGAAGTGATGAACGCTCTGCTGGATAGCTTTTCATCACCCTTTGAATTACCAAGGAATGCATTTTACGGCGATGGTGGTGAAATTGACATCGCCTATTTGGATCATATTCGGCAGGTCCTTAATTCATGTAAGACAATTTTCCCTTGGGCCCAAGGTGACATATTGTGTTTGGATAATAGTTTGATTATGCACGGCCGCACACCATTTAAGGGGCAACGTGAAGTATTGGTTGCAATGACAAACTGATCGTTTTCCAATGGACAGCCAATACTCCTCGCCTTCCAATACCAATATCAACACGCTGGCTAAAGCAAGTTATATGTCGAAGCTGGATTCTATAATTGAAGCTCTCGTCTTCCCACGAGATTTTCTGCCGGTATGCCGGCTTCCTGGCAATATTCCAGCGTTCTTTGCGTCTCGGTGATTTGACGGGAATCGTCTTCGTAATTAATGCCCATCAAATGAGCATACCAATGCTCCTGACCCAGGGCGTAAATATAGACCTGCGACGGGCCAAAAGCATTGATCATCATTTTCGCTTGCTCAAAATCTGATCCATTGAGTCTTCTGGATTCCCGTATTTTTCGAGACGGTGTTTCGGTGTGCAAGGCACCATAAAGCCATGTATAGGGTGCACCAACGCATTCCATTCCCAATGCCAGCACATCGACCTTCCCGATCAGCTTCTTAAGATGCTCATACAGTCGCTGATCAATGTTGGAAGAATCAGCCCCCATAAACAGCGCTTTACCGTGAATTTTCAACAACCATGCACATTTGGACCTGACATTCAGGTCGCCATGCTCCCCCAGGAAAGGGATAGCGGTAATGCTGCCACTGTTCAACCCAAGTTGCTCCATGTCGTCCAGTTCTCTCACCTTGAACCCGAGTGTTTGCAGGATTAATCTCATTGAAGGATCCGGCAAGGAACCACCATTGTTTTTCGGCACGAGCACAAGATCTGTACGATGTCTCAACTGAAGAAGGGTTTCCAGATTTATATGATCCTGATGATTGTGGGTTAAGCAGATATAGTCAATTTTTTGCGGCAAATCTGCATAACTGAATATCTTGTCACGGTTTTCTGAGTCTTTATTTGCAATCAACGGGTCCACCAATATTGCCACATCATCGGTCTGAAGCAAAAAGCCAGCATGACCGACAAACCGCAGGCTGATCTCGTTTGTACCCGGCTCCAATCTTTGACCTTCTGGTTTGTCCTCGGTGAACAAGCGAGCATGACCCAGACCACCGCAAGTTGGATAAGAGTGGAATATTTCATTCAACTTTTCGCCGCTCACGGCTACGTCCCTGCTGGTAAGCAGTAAATCAAGATCGTCTGATGTAAAGTCTAGCTGAATCTGAATATGGGCGTCATCCGCAAGCCTCGGAGTACTGAACACAAAAGGTCTCTTTAAGGAGGCGTCCAGCAAACCAAATGAAACAGATTGCAGGGATTTTTGATAAAGGTCGCTCTGATAAAGCAGAGGCTCAATCAGCCTGTAAGAAACATTGTGATTTAGATCCATATGTAGCTCGACATACCCCCGTAAAATATCGGGAATTCGCTCGTAGAGATATTCTATACTCTCTCCTGATATGTGCCCGCGAAGCACTTCCTCGAGTTTATCAATGGCTTGTGAAAGGTCCTCGATGACTGGAAGGTCATGTTCGATCTTGTCTATCAACGTCTTGACCACATCCACCTGATTTTCCGACGCATCCAAAAATTCGCTGCCCGTAAGCACGTTTTCCTTGTTGGCAAGCACATGCAGTTTAGAATTATTCACAAACGACTTCATTATCCGCTTGTGGGTTTTTGAAACGTACCTCGCTGCAGTTACCGGTGGAATCAAATAAGGCCACGCGTACCAGCTGTTAAACAGTGGTTCAAAATATACATCTTCCCGCAGATAATATTCTTTTCCATTTTCCATCATTATGCTTGCCTTTCCCGCAGGTTTTTAGTGAACTTATGCATTGGTTTCTTTGGTCCTGTTTCAAATGGTCTGGTCATCTTCATTCTGTAGAATCCGGTTTTCCACGACCCTTGCAATGGCTCCGCTCTCGCGTTCATTGAACATGTCGTTGTGTGGTGTTGGAATGGGTATCCTTCCGATCTGCCCTGTAGTGAATTCATCCCAGCCATACCCTGGAAGTTCTTCCTGCATTTCCGCTGTAGCTTGAGCCCCAATGGCAACGAATAGGTCCAGATCGATATTCGAGTGAGACGTAACGGCACGGGTTTTTGTCAGTTCATGCCTGTTTTTCAACCACTCCAGCTCTTTCCGCATTACCGACTGAACCACATTAAGATTGGCAGGCATTTTGTTATCTAGAAGCGTTTGAAAAATAAGGTTCATTGCCTCATCTGCATCCTTGCCTTCGAGCTGCCCCTGCATCTCTTGCCAATTAATATTAGCTAACTGAGGGAGTGAATTTTCAATCTCTTCAGCCATCAATCCGATGATTTTCCACCAGGGTTCCATTTCATAATACTGAGTGGTTGCAAGGTCGTGAGGAGCAGCGTCAAATATACCCAGATATCCCGGTGTTTCATTTGCTTCAGCGAAACGCACCGACAGCTCATAGGCGATTGGACCACCCCATGACCATCCGATGATATAATATGGCCCTTGTGGCTGTATCGACTTGATAATGGAATAATAGAGGTCTGTCAGCGCCCCGTTTGTTTCATATCTGATATTCGAAACTTTGTTGGGACACTGGATGGCAAAGACATTCGCATAATGCTCGCTGTAACGAGCAAAATGGCGATAACTGGTACCCTGCCCAGAGCCCTCGTGCACACAGAAAATATTAATATCATGGTCACCGCCACCTAGCTTCACAATGGCGTCTTGAGGGAACTGCTGAACAGCTTCTAGCGACGGTTCTTTTAGCGCAGCGCTAAGTTCGGCAATCGTCTGGAATTCGAAAAAAAGTTTTAACGTTAAGGGAACGTCCTGCTCTTTTGCTCTGCTAACAACATATACAGTTTGCAGGCTATCTCCACCCAGATCAAAAAAGTTGTCCAGAATGCTGATTTGTTTGATTCCAAGCACATCTTCCCAGATCTTGCACAACAGCTTTTGTGTTTTATCGGATGGCGCGACATATCGTTGTCTCTGGATACTGTCCTGATCTGGTTTCGGCAATGCTGCCCTATCCAATTTCTTGTTCGCATTAAGTGGGAGTTCCTCAAGTGGAATCAATATGTTGGGAATCATATAATCTGGAAGCCGCGCCTGCAGTTGTTCCCTGACAATCCGGGTGATGGCATTTTGCTTTTCTCTCAGGGTAGGTACATTTGCAAAATGTCTGGTTTTTGTCTTTTCAATGAAAGATGGAACCAGCGGTCTCGGCTTTTCACTTCCATCTTTCCAAATCAACAAACTGCATTGATCAGAACTTTTACTATTTAGCTGGAAGAGTTGAGCGTTAAAGCCCTGATTGCGCGCTATGGAGACAATCTCTGATGGTTCAAGGGTGCCTTGTCCGTTTGATCGGTTCCGGGCTCTAAAGTCACCAACCATCGAGACTCCGACAGCATTTTTCAGGTCACTCATATCTTCAAGTAATGAGTGATGATCCTTCATCACCAGATTTTCAATGAACAATGAACTGTTTGTCGACTTTAACAGACTCATCAAGCCCGCATCAGTCGGCATAGGAACCTCTTTGACGACAGCACGACAGGTTGCCGTTTCACGGCCTTCTTCACCACAGTGGATAATCACATCGTATCGAAACAGATTCAGCTCATTCGCAGCAGAACCCGTTTTCATATAAATATCAACATGGGTAATGTTGGAAAACTGTGAAGGAAGGTCGGCGAAAAAACTCGGTGAGACCAACAATTCGTTTTCGTTTTTTATCGCTCGAGCAACTCTGTCTTTTAGCTCATCAAGCTGCATGAATGTTTCAGCGCGATACAACTCCACACTACAGTGATACATCTCCAGAAGATCAAAGTTACGAACATCTCCAACAAATATCTTAGCCTGACCTGATACAGTCTCCAGAGCCTGCTGAAGAAAAGCCTCTAGATATTCCAAGTTCGGAAAATACTGGCTGACAGAATTCAGCACAACCAAGTCGAAGTCTTCTCCCTTAAACTCGTTTGTGTCTGTTGCGGTTTTGCAAAAAAGGCGTGTTTTAGTGGCAATGTCATCCTTGTCTTTCAAAACCTTTATCAGCCTGTCGACCGCAGCCTGCGAAAAATCGGTACCGGTATAGGAAACACAACGTTCCGCAATCGGAAAGAACAGCATGCCTGTTCCAAAGCCAACCTCCAGGACTTTACCGGCCGCATAAGGCATTATCCTGTGTAGCGTTTCCTTCAGCCATTCTCTCATTTCTTCATGCGGAATTGGGGCTCCCGTATAACTGCTGTTCCAGCCAGTTATATTGAATGTAATCTCATCGCTTTCATTCTCTGGCGCATACTGGTCATCATATATGCTTACCCAGCTGGAGATCGCCTTCTCGGCCATGCTCTCCTGTGTAACGATCGCGGCCCCATCACCAAACGGCACAATATAGCCAACAAGCCGCTTGCCGCCAGACGCGTCCTCATCATCAAGCGCAACAACAACCGCTTCCCGAACCTCCTCAAGCTCCGCAAGCCGGGCCTCTATCTCCCC
>Ga0316204_10000900_pt1 | contig 93266 bp, 77 predicted proteins | sample 6monrhotite_MG_2_FD_205661 | JGI IMG/M metagenome (GOLD analysis project Ga0316204, IMG submission 205661) | Microbial mat bacterial communities from mineral coupon in-situ incubated in ocean water Damariscotta River, Maine, United States -... | ecosystem: Environmental > Aquatic > Marine >... | reverse complement strand
CGGTCCCCCATTTTGGGCCACCCCCCCCCCCCCCCCCCCCCGATAGCTTCGAAGCTCTACACGCCGGATCCGCCGATCAGCGTGAAGGCCCAACCAGTGCCGATGACCGCGAGCAGGACCACCGCCAACGTGCGCCAGTGAATGCGCGTGCAGGTGCTACCGCATACTGGGCAGTCGTCGACTTGAGGAGGGAGACGGTTCTCACAGATTCTGCAGATATCGAGGCTCTTCATGTTCTTGTCCGGAGAGAGGGTTCCTGAATGAAAGCTGCGTTAGCTCAGGCGTGAGCGTGGACTTCGTCGTCAACGCGCACGGGGATGTTCGGTGAAACGGTCTCGACGCGAATACCGCGCATCTCTGCGGTTCCACGGAAGTCCTCGATGATCTCGACCACGTCGTGATCCATGTCGACGCACTGACTCGTGTCGATGATGACAACGCTGTCGTCACTCACCTGACTGAGCTCGCGGAGGATGGCCCCCTTGTTCAAGAAGGTCACCTCCTCCGACAAGCGCATGCGCACTTCGTGCTTGCCGTGGTTGGTGTTCTCCTCGATGTGCAGGAAGTGCGAGTTGAGGTAGTTGCGGCGCAGCAGGACGATGACGGCGACAGCCATGCCGAGGGCGATCCCGGACAGCAGATCCGTGAACACGATGCCGAGCACGGTCACGACGAAAGGCACGAACTGGGTCCAGCCGCGGCGGAACATCGTGGCGAACAGCTGCGGCTTGGCGAGCTTGTAGCCGACAACGAACAGGATGCTCGCGAGGACCGGCAGCGGCACGAAGTTGAGGACCTTCGGGATCGAGACGACGGCGAGCAGCAGGAACGCGCCGTGCAGGATCGCGGATAGCTTGCCACTCGCGCCAGACTGGATGTTGGCCGAGCTGCGCACGATGACCTGCGTGATCGGCAGACCGCCGATCAAACCGGAAACCGAGTTGCCAACACCTTGAGCCACCAACTCGCGGTTGGTCGGCGTCACCCGCTTCTGCGGATCAAGCTTGTCCGTTGCCTCGAGACAAAGAAGCGTTTCGAGACTACCGACGATGGCGATGGTGACAGCCGTCACCCAGACCGTACCATTCGAGAGCGCGCCCCAATCGGGTACTGTGAATTGACCCAGCAGCTCACCGAACGTGTCCGGCGTTGGCACCGAGACGAGGTGCTGCGGTGCCAGCGCCCACGCGGGAGCCCACTGAGTCGTGATCAACTGGTAGGCGATGCCGAACGTGACTGCGGCTAGCGGGCCCTGCACGACCTGGAAGAACTTGCTGCGCTTGTTGAGCACGTTGTCCCAGATGAGCAGGATGCCGAGCGCGAGGGCGGCGACGAGAGCGGCGTTCCAATCGACGTTCTCCATGGTGCGCGACAGTTCGCTGAACGTCGTTTCGCCATCGGGTTGCTGGAAGTGCATCTCCCCTTCGGGGTCCTTGTCCCAACCGAAGGCGTGCGGGATCTGCTTCAGCACGATGATCGTGCCGATGCCGGCGAGCATTCCCCGGATCACTGCCGATGGGAAGAAGTAGCCGAGGACTCCGGCGCGCGCGACGCCGAGGCCCATCTGGATGAACCCCGACAGGAACACCGCGAGCAAGAACGCTTCGAAGCCCAGGCCCTCGATCGCCTGCAACACGATCACCGCCAGACCAGCCGCTGGTCCCGAAACGCCGAGCGGGGAACCGCTGAGGACACCAACCACCAGGCCGCCGACGATCCCGGCGATCAGACCGGCAAACAGGGGCGCGCCACTGGCAAGCGCGATCCCCAGACAGAGCGGCACTGCCACGAAGAAGACGACGATGCTGGCAGGCAGGTCCTGACGGATGTTGGCGAAAACTTTCATGAATGGCCTGGGCTTGCGATGACCGAAGCGGTCAATGCGAGGCGGACTATCGGCGAGCCCCAACTGTTCAACTAGGCGCATTCCCATGACGCCTAGTGTCATTTTCGCTGAACCTTCCCCCTATTGAGACACCGTCGCCGGGGAAACCGGGTGCCCTTGTGCGCTTCTTGTGACGGGACCCGTCAGCCAAACTGACATATGATCCGGGCATGGAGTGGCTCAATTACCATCACCTTTTCTACTTCTGGACGGTCGCACGCGAAGGCACCGTCGCCGCCGCCAGCCGGCAGCTGAACGTCGGTCGGCCGGCAATCAGCATGCAGCTGAAGAGTCTCGAGCAGTTCGTCGGCACGCCGCTGTTTCGCCGCAGCGGCCGTCACCTGGAATTGACGGAGACCGGGGAAACCGTTCGGGCCTATGCCAACGACATCTTCGAAACGGGTCGCGAACTGGTCGATGTCTTGCGCGGGCGTCCGACCGGTCGCCCCCACCGCTTCCGCATCGGGATTGCGGACGTCATGACCAAGATCGTCGCGTTCCAGCTGCTGCTACCGGTGCTCGATGCGGACACCCACGCCGTGCTCGATTGTCGCGAGGACGAGCCGAACCGCCTGTTCGCCCAACTCGCAGTGCACGAACTCGACCTCGTCCTGTCAGACGTGCCGTTGGCACCTGGAATTGACGTCACGGCCTACAACCACGTCATGGGCGAGTCGACGACAACAATCTTTGCGACGAGTGCCATGGCGCGTCGGCTGGAGAAGCGCTTTCCGGAATCGCTCGATGGCGTGCCGTTCTTGATGCCGTCGAAGGCAGCAGCAATCCGCAACTCACTCGAACACTGGTTCGAAGAGAACGACCTTCGTCCGAGCATCGTCGCCGAGTTTGAAGACGGCGCGTTGATGAAGGTCTTTGGCCAGGCTGGCCGCGGCGTCTTCCCAGCGCCGACCGTGGCCCAGAAGAAGATCTGCGCCAACTACGGGGTCGTTCCGATCGGGGTCATCGAGACCGTTCGGGAGCGGTTCTACGCAATCAGCCCGGAGCGCAAGATCAGGCACCCAGGAGTTGCCTGCATCGTCGACAATGCCAAGCAGGGCATCTTCGCTGCGAGCCATTCAGGCGATTGATTGGCGCGCGATCTGGTAGCCGCGATGCTCGCAGGTTTGCGCACGGTTTCCCCATATCGGAACGAGCCAGGCAGTTGCTCGGAATCCCTACCGGACCTTCTTGTATCGGCTTGAGAAATACGACGTGACCTGGCTCTGTCAGGGATTCGTCGTCGATGCAACCGGGGCACTGCGCAGTTCGCCGAGTCTTCGCGTGCCCTGGTGCATCGCGGGCTCACGACCCAAGGCCGTGCTCTCGCGCCCCTACTTGTGCTTCTCGATAATGCGCCTGGCAGCGTCATTGCTCGAATCCAATTCGACCGCACGCTTGTAGTTGGCGATGCCCCTCTTGGTGTCGCCAGCCGCCATGTATGCCTCACCGAGACTGTCGTAGCAATTGCTTGAACTCGGATGGGCCTTGACGTTGAAGGTGAAGGCGGCGATTGCGATCTCGACGTCACCACGCGTGAGGTAGCTGTAACCAAGTTCGTTGGCGGCGCCCTCACTCCACAACCCCGACTCCGTCGCCAGCTCGAGAACCTTCGCCACGGCGACACTCGCCTCGCTCCACTGCTTGTTCTTGGCCATGGTGTCAATCGCAGCGAGCTGCACCTTCACGGCCTCCATCTGCTGCTGCTCTCGAGCCGCCTTCGTTGACCGGTAACCAACGGCCTCTTTGCGGGCCTGGCGTAGTGCCGTGGCAAGAGCGTCGTCTGCCTCACAGGCGATGTCAGGCTCGATACCTGTCCCTTCCCAGTTGGTCTTGGTAATCGGGTTGATGGCTCGGCCAGTCGGCACGAAGATGCCAAATCGCTTGCCGACCGGCACCATTCCTCCGGGATTGGCGCCGCCACCCGTAGTCTCGCCAACGGCCGTCGCCCGCTTGCGCGTCTTGAGGTTGTAGGTGAACTCCTCGGCCGCAGAGAAGGTGCGACTACTGGTGAGTACGAACAGGGGAACGTCCGCCATGCGCGGTCCCGGGAGATCATCGAGCGTCCAGTACTCTTTCGTGGTGTTTCCTTCGCGCCAATACAGGCTGTTGAGGTGGGTCTTCTCGGCGAAGAAGTAGCTGCAGAGAAACTGCACCATGTCGGGGCTGCCGCCGCCGTTGCGACGCAGGTCGACGATGATCGCATCGGCACCATGCAACAAGCACATGGCGGCGGCAGCCCGCGTGGCGGCCCCTTCCATGCCAACGAAGGCGCGCAGGTCGAGGTAACCGATGTTGCCATCGAGGCGCGTAACGCTCTGGATCCCGTAGTTCCGTTCGCGCATCTGTCGCAATCGCCGGGCGCGCGCCGCCGCAGGATCATCACGCCGCTCACGCATGAGTCGGGCTGCTCGGTGCCTGACTCGCATGTGCCCGTCCTTGGTGATGCGCTGCAGTTCTTTAGTCAGGTGCGACGCAAACGCGATGGGGTCGTCATCCTGCTCGAACACTCCAGCTTCTGCAGCGTTCTGCAAGTAGGTGCGGCACGACGTGCCGAGTTCAGGGAAGACGTAGCGTTCTTCGAGGGCGCGACCGATGCGCTTGAGCACCTCGGTGCGCTCAGCGGTATCGAGTTTGGTCTGGGCCCAGGTCGATTGGGCGCAAAGGGTGAGGGTGAGACTCGCAATGGCGAACTTCGTCAGGATCTTCATCGGTATTGGAGATGGGTATCAGTCTTGAATGAACTGACGCTGCGCGCCGCCCCGCAGCTATTGCGGCTCTCCTCGCGGAAAAGGTACAAAGATCCGCATTGTACCTGTCACAATCAGCCATCGATGCGCAAGAGCTTCTGGTCGAAGGACCTTCTGGCCACCGGCGGCCCCAAGTACGCAGCTCTCGCTCGAGGCATCGCCGAAGCCATTGAGCGTGAAGATCTGCATCCTGGCGAACGCCTGCCTACCCATCGAGAACTGGCCCGCTGTGTCGACGTCACGGTCGGAACCGTCTCGCACGCCTTCCGCAAGCTGCGTGAGAAGGGGCTGATCCGGGGAGAGGTTGGGCGCGGCACGTTTGTCAGTTACCGAGGCCCGGACCGCTTCGAGTTCATTCAGGGCGCAACCGTGCCTTTGCGCGCCAACCTGCGCCACAACTACCCGGTTGCGACTCCGGTCGAGAATGCTGCGATTGCGAACACGCTGCAGATCCTGCGGGAACGTGGTTTCCTCGATGCCACGATCGATCTCAGCTGGGCCTCCCACGAACCTCGTCACCGCCTGGCTGGTGAAAAGTGGCTCAAGCGAATCGGGGCCAAGGCCTCAGCAGAGTGTGTACATGTACATCCAGGCGGACACACCGCATTGATGACGGCACTGTTGGCGACGAGCAGGCCGGGCGACATCGGGCTGGCGCCGGCGCTTTGCTACCCCGGTTTGAAGGCGATCGCCGACCGGTTCGCAGTCCAGATCGAGCCGGTGCCGGTAGATGACGAAGGCATGGTGCCTGCCGCACTCGATGCAGCCTGCGCGAAGCACTCGCCAGCATTCGTCTATTGCGCACCGACCGTCGACAACGTCAGTGCCGCGACGGCCTCGCTCGAACGACGGCGTGCGCTGGCCAACGTCATCAAGAAGCGTTCGGTCTGGCTTTGTGAGTTTGAGGACACGTCATTCCTGATGTCGCGTCCGCTGCGCCCCATCCAGTCGTTCGCGCCCGATCGCGTCTTGCTAGTCGGCGATACGACCCGCGCCCTTTCGCTCGGCATGAGGACGAGCTACCTGCTGGCACCACAGAGCCTCAATGACCAGGTGCGGGATGCCTTCGGTGCCACGCATTGGTTACCGGTGCCCCTACTCAGCGAAGTAGTCACCCAATGGATCGAAGATGGCACAGCAGATCGCCTGATCGCCGTGCGACGTTCTGAGCTGGCGGCCAGGCATGGCATGGTCAAGCGCATCCTCAAGGGCTGCAACGTTGCCGCGCACCGTGCCGGACACCACCTGTGGCTGAAGCTGCCACGTGCCCAACTCCTCGACTCCTTCGTGTCCGCGGCGGAAGAGCGCGGAGTAGGCGTCATCGGTGCCGATTGGTTTTCGCTTGCTGGGGCACGAACACCAGCGGCGGTGCGCGCATGCTACGGAAGCGCGAGATCGCGCGCCGAGCTTGAGTGGGCGTTGGTCGAACTCAGCAACTTGCTTCCGCGAACCAGCTAGCCCGCAGTGCCCGAGAACCAGAGCGCCCCTACCGCTTCAGTGGATCGTCGCGCACGATCAGCTCTTGCGTTCCGACAACCTCGCCGGCGACGCTCATCGTGACGCGATAGTTGCCCGCCGCCGCCTCCGGTCGCCCGAAGCGCTCACCGAACATCGAGCGGCCCCGCGCCAGTTGTCCATACTTGTCGACCAAACGCGTGCGCGATCGATCGAGCCGGCGCGTCGACCTCGCGGATTCGATCTGAGTGCGCAGCTCCATCGTGTGTTCGTTGTCGCCGACTCGCGCTACGACGTCGTCTAGCAGCAACAGCAATTGCTTGCGGTAATTCTCGAGTTGTTCCGTCGTCGCTTCGGTTCGCAAGTTCCAGACGACGCGGTTGATGCCGGCTTTGCCCTTGGGGGTCAGCGTGCGCACGGTGTTGCCGAGCACGTCGTCAATCGTCAGCCGCACCTCATCCGTAGCAGCCTGCAAGTGGAACGTCAGTATCGCGCCGCGCGGCGGGTTCTTGCCGCGGAACAATCGATTGGGTTGCTTGCGCCCGAGGCGGATCTGCAGCCACTTGGTGGCTCGTCGCGGCGCGAACAGGTGGGCGTTCTGGGCAGTCTGAACCTTCCATTGGCGCAACGCCGACAAGTCGTCGAGGATCCAGATGCTGCGGCCGTGCGTCGCGGCGATCAGATCGCCATCGCGCGGGTGGATGACCAGGTCATGCACGGCCACGGTTGGCATGCCGGCATCGAGTCGCATCCACGAGCGCCCGCGATCGACGGATGCATGCACCGCGAACTCGGTGCCGACGAATAGTAGATCCGCATTCTCAGGGTCTTCGCAAATGACGTAGGCACTGCCCTCGGGCAGGTCCTTGCTCAAGCTCTTCCAGGTGGCGCCGAAGTCTTCGGTGACGAACACATACGCCGTCATGTCGTCTCGGCGGTGATCGTCGAACGTCACGTAGCAGCGCCCCTTCACGAAGCGCGATGGCTCGACTCGGCTCACCCACGCGCCGGCAGTCACCCCGGGCACGTTGGGTGCGACGTTCTGCCACGTGGTGCCGTCGTCGCGCGTCACCTGCAGGTTGCCATCGTCGGTGCCTACCCAGACCACGGCCGGATCGATTGGCGAGTCGGCGATGGTCACGATCGTGCAGTGGTTCTCGCCGCCGGTCACGCTGCGCGTCAGTCCACCGGACTCCGAAGCGTTGCGCTTCTGGGCATCGTTGGTCGTGAGGTCCGGACTGATGATTCGCCAGCTGTCGCCGCGGTTCTCCGAACGGAACAAGTAGTTGCCGCCGAAATAGACGGTGCGCGGATTGTCGTGAGCCAAGATCAGTGGACTCGACCAATTGAAGCGGAACTGTGGCGGCAACCGCGGCCGATCGGGTGAGTAGCCAAAGAACCACTGCTCGCCCGGCCGGATCGTGTAGCGCGTAGCGGTCTCACGACAGTCCGCGTCGACGTGATCGGCGTAGTTGACGATCGTCTCGGGCGTAGGAGTAATGAACTGGTGTTCGCGCGTCTCGACGTTGAGGCGTGCGGCAAAGCCGACGTGGTTGACGAAGTAGTTCGTGCGCCAATCGGTCGGGTCGACCTGCGAATGGAAGCCATCGCCTTCGCCAACCCACGTGTTGTGCATGTTGAGGATGCCGCGCGGTTCCCGCGAGTTGCTTGGACCGGTCCAGATGCCGTTGTCCTGCAGACCGCCGATCACCCAATACGGATCGCGCATGTCGACGCCGATTGCGTAGTACTGGCCGATTGCCATGTTGTTGAGGAACGTGATCGTCTTGCCGCCATCGACAGTCATCTGCGCCCCTTGGTCGGTGGCGTTGTACCAGACCTTGGAATCGGCGGGACTGATCCACATGTCATGGTCATCGCCGCCACCTGGCCACCACCGGCGATCGAACGTCTTGCCGCCATCCTTCGAGACCCGGAACTCGCGACTGACGACGTAGATCAGGTCGGGGTCGTTCGGATCGATGGCGATCTGGCCGTGATAGAACGGCCGCACCGCGTGCTTCAGCAAGAACGACCAGGTCGCGCCGCCGTCCATCGACTTGTAGACGCCAGAGCCCGGCACGCCCTCCGGCAGGTTCTCATCGGCTTCGACTGCAGCAACCAGAATGCGCGGGTCGCGGCGATGAATCGAAATGTCGATCTGTCCCGTGTCACCAAGTGGCAGTCCTTCGGACAGCTTCGTCCACGTAGCGCCTGCGTCTGTGCTCTTGAAGATGCCACCGTTCGATCCACCACTCTGGTAGTGCCACGGCTGGCGTAACCGTTCGTACATGCCAACGTACAGAACGTTGGGGTTGCTCGGATCCATCTCGATGTCGGTTGCACCGGTCTTGCCGTCATTGGGTAAACCGTTGCCCAACTTCTGCCACGTTGCACCGCCATCGATCGTCTTCCACAAACCGCGGCTGCCGGATGTCCCCCACAAGTGTCCGAGCCCTGCGGCGTAGACGATGTCCGGGTCACTCGGGTGCACCGCGAGTTCGGAGATGTGATGCGTAGCCGCGAGACCGACGTTCTCAAAGGTCTTGCCGCCGTCCGTCGACTTGTAGATTCCGTCACCCCAACCGCTGCTGTTGCGGTTGGAAGATTCCCCGGTGCCAACCCAGATGATCTTGGGATCTGGCTGGAAGAACGCAACCGAGCCGATCGAGCCGGAGCCGTATTTGTCGAAGATCGCGCGCCACGTGACGCCAGCGTTGTCCGACAAGAATACACCACCCGACGCCGAACCGATCAGCACCGTGCGCCAATCGCTATCGAGAGCATCGATCGCCGCGACTCGGCCCATCATGTTGGCGGGGCCGATGTTTCGCCAACGCAGATCGCGGGTCAGTGGCGAGGGATGCGCCTGCGCTTGGAGTGTGGCGGCGAGGCATAGAACGATCGACAAGCGACGGAACATGCTCGCAGCGTACCCAGACCCGCCCGCGAATCGTTGCGTGGTCGACCGCCGATTACACCGTTGTTGAACCGTCCGGCAACAAGCAGGAGGCAACACACCGCCGCTCTGCCGGCCTGACCGAGGCCATCGCGGGCTCGTAGCCGACGAGCCCACGACGAACTTACTGGTTCTTCGAGTGGATGCGGTGGCCGTTGTTGCGGGTCGCAACACCGACGTCCTTCTCGAACCAACGACCGAAGGGTTGGCCCAACAAGAACCAGTCACCGAGTTCCAGATCGGAGACGTCATCGGTGTTCGCGTAGCTCGCCATGACGAACATCGGCAGTTCGCCGCCAGGCGGGTTGCCGACCTCAGCCATCTGGTTGATGAGCACAACCATGCCGCGGTTCCTGCCCACCAGCGGCGTGCTCAGCCAAGGATCGGCCTCGCCACCGGAACCCAACCCCAAGAGGATGTCGACGTCGCCATCACCGTCGAAGTCACGGGCGCTCATGCCACCAACACCAATCTCGCTGGTCGGAATCGAGACACCTTCCGCGTCCTTCGTTGCCCAGTCGTTGGTAACGATGACATGCGTCACGTCACGGAAGGTACCGGGGCCGAACCCAGCTGACGGATTCACACCATTGAGGAGCAGGCGATCCGGGGCAAACCCCAGCCCGACACAAGTGCTATCGGTGACGATCGAGTTGCCGTAGTAGAGGTCGTCGAGGCCGTTGAGGTCGATGTCGACAGCCAGGACATCCATGGTGTTGTCATGCGGACCTGCGTCCGGAATCGTGGTGAAGTTCAAGCCGCCGTTGTTCCGGTGGATCAGGTTGACACTCCCGCCGAACGTACTCGTCGGCCCACCAGCGTTCGCAACGACGATGTCGAGATCGCCATCACCTTCGAGGTCGAACAGCTCTGCGTCCTGTGAGTTGTCGAAGACTTCATCGAATGCGGTTCGGGTCGCCTCGATGAGCGAGTACGTCCCGCCAGCGGTCGAACCGATGAAGAGCCGGTTGCGCTTGGCCTGGCCACAGATCGAGCTGCCACAGGTCAGATAGACATCCGGAAGACCATCGCCATTCAGGTCACCCACATCGACATCGGTGACATCCATTGGCTGGCCGGCGAAGGCTGCATCGAATTGAACCGGAATCGGCAGCGGCACGAGCAGCCCCGGCCACGGAGCAGAACCGCGATAGGCCGCGAAGTTGTTGCCCGGAGTCGGCCCGACCCCACCGATGACCATGTCCAAGACGCCGTCGGCATCGAGATCGACGAGCTCGGCGCTCCGAGTCGCCACGCCAGTCGCCATTACGAAGGAGTAGGTCGTGCGGATCGGCGCGTTGTAGGGTGGCGCCGCAGCCGGATTGAAGGACGACTGGACCTCACTCACCGTCCAGCCGTTGGCGGGCGACCCCACGATGACTTCATCCATGTCGCCATCACCGTCGATGTCACCCTGCTCGACATCCCGCAGCACATGGCTCGTGAGCGGGGTCGCGCCACCGTTGATCAAGGCACCCTGCCCAGTGGTGAAACCGGACGTCGCGAGCGTCAGAGCCGGCGGGACGATGAAACGTTGTTGACCGTTGGTCACCCGGTAGGTCGGCGCGCCGCCCGGTGCAAACGGTTCGACGACGAGCGCCTGGAACGTCGCGACAGCGCCCACTTGCGTTTCAAACGTGCTGACCAGAGTCTGGCTCGTTGCACCCGCCGGGATCACGCCGGGCATGCCGCCGTTAGGGTCGACGAAGAACGAAGCCATCGGAACGCCGAAGACTCCCGCCGGAGGACTCGTTGCGGCGGCACCGTAGAACCACACCGCGGCGGTCGATGTCGGATTCAACGCAAACGTTCCGAGCACACCAGGCACGACCAGATGCAGATCCGCGGAGGCGACCGAACCTTCAAAAGCCAGGTCGTAGACGCTGCCGGCCGGGGCGTGCACGGTCAGCGTCACGCCCCCTTGCGCGCCGTTGACGACGGTCTGCTGGATGCCGAGAACGTCGAGTCCGACGCGGCGAGACTCCTTGGCATTGGGTTGACCTTGCGCAAGGAGAGAGATGCAGGAGGCGAGAACTGCGGCCCCACAGGAGGCCGTCTTTCGGTAGCTGAACATGAGATTGCTCGTGGTTGTGGCGATGAAACTGGAAGACACCTCCAACGAGCGCCATCGCCCCAACGCGATTACGAGAATGTTCGCTATCTGAGTGATTCCAACAGCCGGCGGATTCTCTCCTCCGCAGGAGCAAGCCACTTGGGATGCGCCGCCAATAGCTCGTTGGCCGCACGTGCATCCTCGGCAGCGAGCTTCTGGTCCTTGGGATCGCCGATGGACACGAGCACGTGTTCGCGAAGGCGGTGAAGCGTGAGCGCGACATCCGCCAGATGACCATTGAGCGTGTCCGCTTCGAGCGTGCACAAGATATCCCTGGCTTCCACGAACCGCCCTCGCTGCGCCCTCAAACGAGCGCGCACCAGGTCGATGTACGCAGAAGTCGCACGTTTCGCCGAAACATCGTGCCGCGAATGCACGCCCACCAGGTTCTTGATTCGGAGCCTGGCAGTCCTCAGATCTCCGGCGTCCAAGGCGAGTTCGGCGTATCGAGCGGCCGACCGCAGCCACGCCAACACGTTGGTGGCAGTGACAGGTGTCGCCACGTTGTCGAGCAACAGCTGCGCGGCTTCGTCAACAGACATCCCCGCGTCCAATTGAGCGAGTGCACGAATATGTCGCACCCCGACAAGACTCGGGTCCTTCGCGCCCAGCAACCTCTCCAACCCTTCCTGAGCGAACTCCATGCCCTCGAGACCGTCGGCAAGGTGCCCCTGACGGTATGCGCATCGCGCGAGAGCATGCCGCATTCGCCAGGTCACGCGCAGACCTGGCCCTGCCAGGAGTTCATAGACGACAACCGAACGGGACCAGTGCTCGTGCGCCTCGACGAAGTCACCCCGCTGCGACAGCAGACTCGCGAGACGATCGGAGGCAAACGCCCTCTGCAGCCACAGGGCGGGAGCCGAAGGCCGATTGCTATCCCGCAACGCATGAAGCATGCGCGGCCCCGGCGAAGGACTGCCACTCGGGTCCGGTTCGGCGAGCACCGACATCACGAGCGTGCGAAGGTCCGTCGCTGACGCAGCCAGGTCGCCATCACGCGGCGGCGCCTGCCGCAAACTACAGGCGCGCAAGCCTCGTTCGTACAACTCCGACTTGCCTGTGCTGACCGCAGACAAGGCCGCAAGCAACTCGGCATGCTCTTGCTGCAGCGTCGACTCGACGAGCAGCTCGTCCCGGTAGTCGGCCAGCGAGGCAACCTCGCTCTGGCCATCATTCCATGGACGCATGGCGATGACCGCCGCAAGGCCGAGCACGACAACGACGCACGCGGCCGTAACGCGCCCCGAGTGCCGCCGACACGCAAATACAAAACGACGCCAAACAGGAGGGCGTTCGACGTGCGGTTTCTCACCCGCCAACAGACGGTCCAGGTTCTCGACCAGCGAACCGATGTCGGCCGTGCGCAGCTCTCTCTCGGGAGCCAACGCCGCCTCAATCACCAGCGAAACATCTGCCGCAACACCCAGCTTCTCGAGTGGCTCGTGCCGCCCGCTGAGAACGGCCTGACGCAGCTCTTCGACATCATCCTGCGCAAACACCGCACGTGCCGTCAGCAGTTCGTAGATCGTCGCGCCGAGCGAGTAGATGTCCGCACGGCCATCGAGGCGGGAACTCGACATCACCCACTGCTCGGGAGGCATCGTGCGAAGCGACCCCGGCCGCCCACCCGTCTCGGTCAACGAAGCAACACCATCGAGTGCCAGACCGAAGTCGATCAAAACGACTCCGCCGCCGCGACGCAGCAGGATGTTGGCCGGCTTCACGTCGCGATGCACGATGCCATACTCGTGCGCGTGAGCGAGTGCCATGGCGACGTCCCGAGCAATGGACAGCACGGCGTGCTCCCACGTGCCTGCGAAAGCGGGCGGGACATCGCCGCCGCCATCTCCCGAGAGGATGTCCCACAGCACGCGCCCCTCGGTCGGCGGAACCGTTCCTGTGCGTTCCCGAACGGCTTCGAGCAGATCCTTCAGGCTCAACCCGTCGACGTACTCGAGAGCCAACCAGGGAGTGTCATGCTCGTCGCCGTGGCCGACGATTCGCGGCAGGCTCGCGTGGTCGAGGCGTGTCAGCACCCTCGCCTCGCGGTCGAATCGCTCCCTGCCGGACTCACTCAGCGAAACGCCGGGGCGCAGCATCTTCAACGCGACGTCGACCCCGTCATCGTTGCGCGCGCGGTAGACCTCGCCCATGCCGCCTTCGCCGAGCTTCTCCCCGAGCACAAACGGGCCGACACAGCGGGTCTCCTCCGAGGAGTCGAGCAGGCCAAACCGCCGCATGCGGTCGTAGCACCGGCGCAGTTCCGCAGCCAACTCTGGCCGTTGCGCAACCACCCGTTCCAAGGCGTCGTCCCCGCCCTCGAGAACCTCGACCAACAGCTCCTCGAGTTCGCTGTTACTCCGCTCAGGGTCTTCGCTGTCAGAGACAGAATTGGAGTCAGGGGGCTGACGCATCGCTCACGAAGTGTATAGCTAGAAGCAACTTGTCCGAAACATCGAGCCTCCATCGACACACATCCGGAGCGGTTGACCCCCGCGGGTTCACCGATCTGCTCGCAGTTTCCCTCCCGCGACTACGCCGCTACCTGAGTCGGCGAGCCGGCCCAAGCCTGCTGTCGCAAGAAGCCGTCAGCGACCTTTTGCAGAGCGTCTGCCTGGCAATGGTCAAGCGCCGACGACACTGGCGCGGCAAGGACGGCAAGCGCGGCTTCCGCGCGTGGATCGAGCGCGTCGCCGAATACAAGATGGCCGATCGTGGCCGCCGCAATCGCGCCATGGTGCGAGACTCCAAGCGCGTCGCGTCACAAGAGCAGGCCGACAACGTGCTCTCGGCCATCGAACAGAACGAACTGCAGCCCAACCTCGCCGCGGAGCTCTCCGAAGATCTCGAGCGACTAGACGACGCGCTGGATCTCGTGCCGGAACAAGACCGCGTCCTGATCATCCGGCTGCGACTGAACGGAGAAGCTCCTGACGTCGTGGCAGCATCCCTCGGCATCACGAAGCAAACGATGCGGGTCCAACTGCATCGCGCGTTGGCGAAGTTGTCGATCGGGATGGAGAGGGAGCGGACGCAGTAGGGCATCGGCCCCTACTAGTGACCGCTACCACTTAGCCAGTTTCTGGCCCTCACTGCTCCACCAGCGCTTCCAAGCGGCCTTGCCCTTGAATGAGTGCTTCGTGATGCTCGCCAAGGCCTTGTCGGCGGCGGCCTCCAGCTTCAGCTTGCGACCGTCAGCTTGCTCATCGGGGATGGCCGTGATGACTTTGCCGAAGATGAGTTTGCGGTGGTCGAGCTTGCCTTCGTCGTAGTTGCCGAGGGCCGTGATGGCGGTCGCGGCGACGGCCGTATCTTTGTGCGTGAGGTGATCGAAGAGGACCGTGAGCCCGCTTACGTGCCGCAGTTGGCCGAGGGATTGCAGGCCCTGGATGACCAGGTCGTTGTATTCCTCGAGCTGGATAAGACTGAGGGCCCGGACGAGGGACTTCGTCGAGATCTTCGCTTCGCGGTTCTTCGCGCCACCACGAAGGGAGCTGAGAGCTTGGAAGACGGCCATCCTGATCTTGACGTTCTCATGCTTGATGCCTTGGTCGAGCTGGCCACGAAAGCGCTTCTTCTGCAGCTTGTCCGTCTCCTCCCAGACCTTCGCCAATCCCGCGATGAGGCGAACCTGGTCCTGCTCGACATTCTCGCGGATGGCGATGTCGAGCTGGGTGAAGGCCGCATCGAGTTCCCGAACGTTGACTTCGCTGACCGGGGCCGCCGGTTCCTCGGGAGTAGGCGCCTGGCACGAACTCAGGTTGGCGGCGATCACCCACGACAGGACGGCGGTGATCAAGAGACTGGTGCGTTGACGGCTCATGGGGGCTTACTCAGGAGTTGGCGGTTCGGTTTGACTCGAAACCGCTGGGCGGACGTCGACAAAGACTAGCGTGCGCGTGCGTTGGTGCCCCGCATGGATCCACGTCGCACCATCATCACGCATCCCATCCCTGCAACCGCACAGTACATGGCAACGCCCTCAGGCTTTTCGGCCTCAGGGCGTTCGTCCTGCCTCTCCTGTCGACACGTCAGCTTGACAGCAGCCAGGCAACAACCGCGAACATCACCACGAAGACAAGTAGCACGATCGCGTTGTTTCGCTTCGTCTTCCGATTGGGCTGCTTGTTCGGATCCAAGCCGCTTGTGAGTTGCTCGTGTTCCCAGGTATTCATTTGGCGTTCCTGAGGTGGACGCTGCCACTGCAGACTAGTCACCGAAATGGTTCGACGCCTTCCTACGGCGTGGCTTCGAACACTGCGCTCTGCCCCTGTGGACCCGATGCCCCCCCCAAGACGGGCCCGCGGCGGATATGGCACCTGCTGTGCGGGCTACTTCTTCGCCGTCGTTGGCTTGTCAAACAGCGCCGTCCATCGCGTGCCCTTGAACTCCGCTGCGATCTTCTCGCGCAAGTTGGCTTTGACGTTGGCGCGCTTCTCTGCCTTGCGGAGGAAGTTCAGCCGCGGGATCGCCTTCATGCCGATCGTTGCGACCTCTGCTTCTGGCCCACCGGCGTACACCTTGCGCACTTCGAGGAGCATCTTCTTGGCTTCGACCAGCTTCTCGCCGTTGACAGCGGCTTTGGTTACCGCGGCGAACTTCGCTTCCATCCAAGCATCGGCCTTCGCTTTGAGCGCACGCAAGCCGTCGCGCTCTTCGCAACGGCCATAGCTAGCTTGGGCGACACGGTAGGCCGCGACGACCTTCTTCCACTTGCCTTTGTCCGCGGCTGCTTTCGCCAACTTCCATTGTTTGGCAAGCTTCGCTCGCACTTCGGCACTGGCGTTGAGCAACGGCGACTTCGCGGCAGCTTCCAAGAACGTCTGCAACTCAGCCGCTTGCTTGAAACCGGAGTACCCGTCGATCCACTTGCCATTGCTCGTCAACACAGCGACAAACGGCAACCGACTTGCGTCGGGCATGTTGGTGAGCCATATCTCGGTGATCTCGTCTGGGCTGTTGTCGCAGTCCACCGCGAGCCCGACCGCCAACTCAGAAATGCGAGTCTTGATAGGGTCCTTTGCCAGAACGCGCTCGACCAGCGCGCGACAGTTGCCTCAAGCAGCTCGTCCATACTCGATGAAGATCAGCTTGTCGGCCTTGCCGGCTTCGGCCTTGGCCGAGCTGAGCTTCGTCTGCCACTGCAACGCTCCGCCATCGTCAAAGTGCGGGTGCTTCTGCGGCGCGGCAACGGCCACCGCTGCCAGGGAGATCATCGAAACGAGTAGGAGAGATGTACGCATGGTTGTCCTTCTGGGATCCGTTTTAGCACGTCAGCGAATCGAATCCCGTCAGCATTCCGCGGCACTTTGACCCGGCGACACTTGGATCCTGCGGCGAACCATCGCACGACATTGGCTTCGATCCCTCACCAGCTAACATGCGACCATGAAGAACGTTGCCCTGCTCCTTGGTCTCGCTTGCTTCACGTCGTGCTCCACGCTTTCGGGGCTGCCACCGGTCGGAGCTGAGGTTTACGTCTCGGTCAAGAACTCTGGCGGAACCAAAGGCATCGTGCGGAGCTACTCCGGCGACTTCCTGCATATCGATCGCACGTCCAACCCAACCCCCAGCGGCGCTCGCGAGGAACACATTCGGGTGTCAGAGATCATCAAGTGGCTGCTCTACGCACCGCCAGCGAAGTAGCTGCGCGGGCAGGCTGAGCGGACGCGAACACCACGGCAACTTGAGGAAGTCCCGGCCGGGAACTGGGATCCAACCCGACTCAGCTGTGGATCGCACTTCGCAGATGCCTACCATGCCCGCCCCATGAACCTCGCCCAGCTTGTCGATTTCCTCATCAAGTGGCGGGATGCGCATCCCCAAGGCACCAAGAAGGCGCTGGCGGCAGCCGTCACCGCGCAATCCGATCTACGCCTAGATCGGGCGCTATTGGTCGGCGCCGAGTGCGTTCTCCGGATCAATCAGACTCAGGAACGCGGCAATGACTCCAAAGCGATTGCCGCGTTGCGCAAGTTGCACGAATACGATGACCGCCCCATCGTCGCCTGCCTGCTAACTGCAGGCGGCATGCGGCTCGTGATGGCCAACACGCTTCTGATCGAGAAGGTCTCCGATCGCTCGTACAAACTGTCGAACGATCACCTGACCGGCAGTGTTCTCGACACCGACATCCTTGCGGCGCATCAAGGCATTGCCAACTTGCCGGACAACTTCGAGAAGCTCTGGGCTGCCCACGTCGCGAGCGATCGAGCGGCCAACATCGAGCGGTTGGTTGCCACCACGCAGGCGATGCATGCGGCATCGGCGGCACGATCCAAGCACAAGTAGAGCTGCACGCGTCAGTCGCGATCGATGCGCCAGACCCGCAACATGCCTTTCGTGATGGCTCCCAACATGCGGCCCCGACGCGACAAGGTCGCGTAATCAATCGAAGGCCACGGCCCGGCTAGATCGGGGCCAGATGTCATCGTCGGTTCGTGCCATACCGAGAACCGCTCGCCATCGTGAGTCAGAGCCAGGACCGGGTCGAGCATGTGCCACCAATACACCGCGGCGAAGCGTTCCTGGACGACGCGACCATCGTCGAGACGACATCGGTGGACGTAGCGGCCGTCGGACCAGGTGAAGTGGCGTTGGTCCCACGACACGTCGCTGGTTACCGGAGCGTACTGATTGGCGAGATTCTTGCTGGCTCGTCCGTCACGATCGACAGTCACGATGACACCTTCGTCCGGTGCCCGCGCGCAGCGCACCGGCTTTCGGCCCTGCACGAAGATGCGCCCATCGACAAGCCTGACGATGTGCTGCAGGCATTGTCCCGGCACGACCTCGCGCAAACGGTTGTCGCCGAAATCGAACCGGTAGGTGGAGCCAGTTGGGATCGGCGTGTTCAGATCGAGGTAGCTAAGGAACAGACCGGTACCCTGCGGATCAAATCGCGCGGCCGAGACCTGCGGTGCAAGCAACATCGGGAATGGTCGACTGTCGGGCCTAACCAACGCATGTTCGGCGACGATCCGTCGGGTGGCCGCGCAATACACCCGGGCCACGCCGTCTTCGACCAGCCCGATACGGGCGTCGCCCAGGGAGTCCGTCAGCACGCCGTCGAAGGCGCGCTGATGAACGGTTCCGGTCGCGAGTTCGTGCACGTACAGGCGCTCATCAGCAGCCAAGACCAGAAACCCGGCGTCGGCCGTGAACTCGAGTTGGCGGGTCATGCCACCGGTCGTCGGGATCTCGATCGCCGCGATCTCGTGTAGGCGCAAGGACGCCAGCCGACCTGCGTCGCGGGTAAACGGCGGCGGTAAGACGACGGCAGTATCTTGGGCGTTTGTTGTTTCGGGGACGAAACAGCAAGCGAGAAGGCTGACCGCACGGAGGTTCATGCGTGGTGGCTCGCAACATGCGCGCCGCGGTGCAGCTTCGGGTGCGCGCGGCAGGTCGGCTCCCCGCCATGATCCCCCCGCAAGTCCTTGGAACGGCGGAGGTCGGCGAGGATGAGCAACTCGGCGGGCTGCCAGGCAACGCGTCTAATGCCTGAGCGCGTCGATCGACTTCTTGTAGAAGGTCTCTGCCTTGCCCAGCCCGTGCGTCTTGCAAAACGCTGCGAGTGCCTCGAAGCGCGGCAACGGTTCGCTGTCGGTGGCGTGGCAGATCTTGGCGACGCACTCGGGGCAGCAGGGCAGCGGATGGCGGTCGGATTCATCGCGGTTGTTGCTGCCGCACATGTTGCATTCGTAGGCCGTGCAGTGAGCCATCGAGAACATGTGTCCGGTTTCGTGTGTGGCGGTCTTGCACGTGCGCAGCAAGCAGAGGCGAAACGCGGCTTCGCTCGCGGTCGGATCGCCGTTGCGGTGAATCGACCACACGCCGACCCGCGCGCGGAGCGAGGCCTGGCCGAAGACGTAGTTCCAGTTATCACCTGGCCAGAGATCCGTCGCCGTGAAGGCAATCAGTGCGGCGGCGTCGTCCGGCAGTGACGGCGCGAGCACTTCGTGCAGCACATACGTGGTCAGGATCTGCTGGTCGCCCCAACTCGGATGCACTCGCCGCGCCTCCTCTGGAATGCGCTCTTCCGGCAGGTCCGGCAGGAAGTAAACCGGGCGCTGGAAGTAGCACTGCATGAACTCGGACGTGAGCTCGACGATGCGCCGTTCGCTCTTGGTGAACGCGCCGATCGGTTGGATGTAGATCGATCGCCGTTTGCCGCGGGCCATGATCGGCGATCGTGCGCGCCACTCGGCAAAGGTCTGGCCAGGTTCGTCGTGGCTGAGCAACCAATCGCCTGGCCGGGGTGGACCGAGTTGTTCGTGCAGCGGTCGCAGCAGATCGAGCTGGTGCGGCAAGGTCGCCGACGTGCGATGCGGATGCCCCGGCTGGCTACAGCTGAGCAGCGACAGCAAGAGGATCGCAGTGACGAGATACTGGTGGCGACTGGGCATGACGTTCGTGCGCGAGCCCAGGATAACGCGTGACGATTGCATGTGGTTCAGCGACTGAGGGCGCCGGTTGGTTGGCACCGCCGAACGGGCGACCAGCGCGAGAACGAACAGCGCGAAGCCGATCGCAGCAGCACTGGCCAAGTCCTGGGTCTCGGCTGCCAGAATCCACCCGCCATCTCCCGCCACCGCGCTGGACGTTTGCCGCGCGCGTCGCGGGCCGATTTTTGTGAGCATCGCGAGAGCGCCTCGATCGAGTTGTTCTTCGCCGATGGTTCACGGTGCCCGGATCATGCGACGGATTCTTTGCTGCGGAACTCGCATTAGGACGAGGCAGTCTGCAACGACGTTGGCAATCACGCCCTCGCGCCGCACGAGATCAAGGTAGTTCGTCACGACAACTCGCAATTGCGGCAACCCATGCAACACGACAAGGCAGTCTGCCGCGGCGCCGGGTAATCGATCCACTCGCACGTTCACGGCCTCTCTGCTGGTTGCTCGCAACCAAATGCGTGATCAGCATGAGGTCATGCGAGCAAGAACAGGAATCCTCAGGGTCATCATGTCCGCGTTCCCGATCTGCTTGGCGGGGTTGTGCAACGCGCAAAACGTGACGATGGCACTTCGCGTTGGCGCGGTTGGAACGGCGGTTGCTTCGGTGTTTAACCAAGGCGCCGCGAACACTCGCTTCGCCACGTTGCCGGTCGGGCCGATCCCGTTTGGACCGGTCTTGGTGAACAGCCTCACACGATCGAGTGGCCTCGCTTCGAGCAACATCGAGATGAACCCATCCTTCAGCGGCCAGGTCGCTGCGACGGGGTTTCGCATCTACACCGAAGCGGTCGCGGTCGCATCAGGCACAAGCAGTTCGTCGGCGCAGACGACGATGACTGCACCGGTTCGACTGACCCTGATGTCGCCGGTGCCGGTCAGCGGGCGTCTTGCGTTGCGCTACTTCGGACAGACCTCTGGTGCGAGCGCCGCCAACATCAACGTCGATCTGGGTGGTGACGGCAGCGTCGACTTCAAGGCGCTGTCGAACTCCTTTGCCTCAAGCTCGACACCAAGGTTCATCGAGTTCCCGGTCACGATGGCGCCGTCGCTCTCTATCGATCTATCCGTCGCCAACCAGGCATCGACCGCGATGCCCGGAGCTGGGTCGTCAGTCGCCATCGCCTCGATGGTGATCGAGGCACAGTTCTTTCCGGGCCAGCCGGCCGTTCAGACCTACGACCTGTCGGGTGCAACGGCCGAGTTGTTGGCGACGCATCATCCCGATGACACGCTGGACCTGCGCCTTGAGTACGAATCCCTGCAGCCGCCCGGTGTAATCATCTTCGGGTTGCAGCCGACCAGCGTTCCGTTGCTGCAAACAGCCACGCAGTTGGTGCAAACCGGATTCGTCGCACCAGGGAACAACCTGCTGGTGGCGTTGCCGCAGTTGCCACCTGGCACGACAGTCTTCTGCCAGGGATTCATCGTCGATGGCACCGCGGCGCTGCGCAGTTCGCCGAGCCTTCGCGTGCTTTGGCCCTAGTGCATCGGCCAACTCCGTAATGCGAGCCTTGATGCTTACGGTCACGGACCACTCTACTCACGCCCAACCAACGGCAACCTCACGACGAATTCGCTGCCCTCACCGACGGACGAATACGCTGCGATGCTGCCACCATGTTGGTGCACGATGCACTGTGTGATCGACAACCCGAGCCCGGTCGCACCATCTTGTCGCGATCGGGATGCATCCGCCCTGTAGAAGCGATCGAACACGCGAGGCAGCTGGTCGGCGGCCAAGCCCATGCCGCTGTCGCTGACTCGCAACGCCGCGCAGTCGTCCTCGCACGCAACGGCAACCGTGACCGTGCCGCCTTCGCGATTGTAACGAATAGCGTTGTCGATCAGGTTGCTGATGACCTCGGCCAGTTGCTCGTAGTTGCCGTGCACACACGCCTCAGCAGAGGCGCCATCGAGCGTGATCCCTCGTGCTGCTGCGAGTGGCTGCATGGCTTGCACGTGTTGTTGCGCCAACGCCGCAAGATCCACCAAGCCGCGCTCCTGTGCCGCTTCGCCCGCATCAGCGCGCGCCAGCATCAGGAGACCGGTCACGATCGCTTCAATTCTCTTGGCAGCATCCTGGCAGATTGCGATGCGTCTCGCGACGTCAGCAACGTCGCTCGTATTGCCCGCGGCTAGCTCGAGATGCGCGACGACAACAGCCAACGGCGTGCGTAGTTCGTGCGAGGCATCAGCGGTGAACGCTACCTGCGCAGCAAACGCGGCCTCGATCCGAGCAAACGACTCGTTGAGCGTGACGGCCATCGGCCGCAATTCCGTAGGGACGCGACAGACGTCAATGCGTTCTTGTAAGTTGTCGGCCGCGATGCGCTGTGCGCTGGCAGCAATCGCCTTGGTCGGAGCCAAGGCGCGCGACGCAACGAGGTAGCCGCCAACGCAGGTCAGCAGGACGATGCCCGTGCCCGCCGCGAGCAACGTGACCAAGAACCGACGGATGCTGTGATTCTCATCGCGCACGCTCCGGCCAACAACGATCCAACCGGCATCGGAGGCGCGAGCGACGCTCTGCCAACGGTGGTGATCGTAAATGACCGTGCCGGACTCCGTCGGCACAGCGAGCTCGGGCATCGGAACCGAAGACGCAATCCTCTGCCCCTCCTCGGCAAACACCACAAACTTCGCGGACTGGGGCAGAACTGCACGTAGGTCGCGCGCGATTGCCTCTGCCGTTGCAGACGTACTGAGGGCACCTTGTACCGACTCCATCCAGTGGGCAAGCTGCGAATCGGCCTCACGGTAGAGCGTGGCCCGCAACTCGCGGTGCAATACAACTCCAAGCACTGCCATCAACCCCAACAGGATGACCGCAAACCAGAACACCAACGAGACGCGGATCGAACGAAACATCATGGGATCAGGTACCCCTGACCTCTGCGTGTCGTGATCAAGTCGCGCCCCAGCTTGTTGCGCAAGGTCGACACGTAGACGTCCACCACGTTGGACAAAGTATCCGCATCGTCGTCCCAGAGATGCTCGTAGATGCTCGTTCGAGTAACCAATGAGCCACGCTTGCGAACAAGGAGCTCCAGCAGGGAGTATTCCATCGGCGTCAACGAAACGGCGTGCCCCGCCTGCTGCACCGTGCGCGCGGAGGTATCGATTGCGATATCGCCAATGGTGAACACGGGTGCCGGATGTCCGGCGCCGCGACGAACCAGGGCCCGCACCCGCGCCTGCAGCTCGGCAATCGCGAAGGGCTTGGTCAAATAATCATCAGCACCTGCATCGAGACAGTCGACCTTGTCATCAACAGCATCGCGAGCCGTTAACACCAGCACCGGCGTCGCGCGCGATTGCCGGAGTTGTTGCAGCAACGGCAAACCTGGCAGTTCTGGCAACATCAGGTCGAGCACGATCGCGTCATAGTCAACGTGCAATGCCTGGTGCAGTCCAGACGCGCCGTCGGCGGCTTCGTCCACGACGCACCCTATGGCAAGCAGCCCATCGGCAACGGCGCGCAGCAGTTGCGGTTCGTCTTCAACGATCAACACTCTCATCTGCGGTCAGCTCTGGCAGGCACGCAACCGTCGTTCTACCACTTCCCAGGCGATATGTGCGGCAAAGCCATCGACGTAGTCGGCCTTGCGGTTCTGGTAGTCGAGGTAGTAGCTGTGCTCATAGCAATCGATCACGATGAGCGGTGCACCGAGCCATGGTGGCCCGTCATTGTGAGAGTCGCTAACGACGTTGTACAGCTTGCCATTGAGCGGGTGCCGCATGAGGGTCGCCCATCCGCGCGCCGACTTGGCCGCCTGCAAGAAGTCGTCGCGCCACTTACCGATCGAGCCGAAGCGCGCCTGCACGGCATTCTGGGTGACGCTCCCGGGAGCTCCGCCCTCGGCGCTCATGTTCTCGAAGTATAGCTCGTGCAACAGCACGCTGTTCATCTTGGCGACGCGCTTGCCGTGGCTACCAACGACTGCCTCATCGAGCCCCACGAAGCCACGCAACGCACCGGCGTAGTGCGAATCGTGGTGCCAGCGCAGTTGCTGCTCGCCGAGAAACTTGCCCAGGTCGGTGTACGGCAGGGCTACTGCCTTGCCGGTGACCAGACCCGATGACTCGCGCGGCAAAACTGGCACGGCACGTGAAGCGGCCATTGCCGGGGCACGTCGCTCGAGCAAAGGCAATGCCGCACTCGCGGCAGCAGCACTGCAAAACAGTCGGCGTGACAGGGTCATCGGTTCTCCTTGTAGGTTGCAGACGAACGAAACGGGCCATGGTCTGCACCATCGCGGCCCAGGAAAAACACTTGCTCGCGCACACAGCACGCAAGCGTCGCAGCGACGCGGCCCCCTACCTTGTCCGCGAAGAGATCGTCCTTCTCGAGTGCACGTTGGCACAGTGGACAAACAGAGTGTCCGGGGCCTGTGAACTCCTCGAACCCATGTGCCAAAGGGTGGCGTAACCGCAATGCGCGGTGCTCGTCACCAACGATCAACTCACGCGCCCGGCTGCGACACGCGTCGACCCATCGCTTGCGATCAAGTGCGATGCCAAGCTTCGGTAACGGCGCAATGGCGGTCACCTGACTCGCCTTGACGTGACCCGTCCAATGGTTACCAGCCCCGTGGTACAGAAACCTTGGACTCCCGCCTTTGCGGATACCAACAAGGCGAACATGCGTGCCAACTCGCGCGACGGCAGCTGGCAACTCCTTAACTTCGATGCTCTCGCATTCGACCGTCCGCACAACGAGAGTCTTCTCACATTCGAACGACTCTTCTCGAATGACGCCGGTCGTATCTATACGAGCCACCGCTCTTGGTTCGATCTCGTCCAATGCTTCGCGACAAGCGCGCACGAGTTCGATGGCGATGTGATGCGCTCTCGTGACCCGGCTAGATGCGAGGAACCGCACTTGCACACGCGGTGATTCCTTGCCAAACGTATTCCTCACGGCAACCCGACCGCCGTCGGGCAAGCACCGGCGCAGGACCTCGACGGCTTGCTCCGAGTCGCTGCGCAGAACCGGGATCGTGCCACGAACAGTTCGTGTTTGCCCCTCACGCGTGAACTCCAGCCAAACCGGCGGCGTCGCCCAAGGCTGCCACGCATTGCTCGGAAAGGTCCGCACATAGCGCCCCTTCACCGCCACGCCACTACCGCCGATCAGCTCGGCCTCGCGCAACCAGTTCTCGCCTTGTCGTTGGGCTGCGACAGAAGAACAAAGCAGGCTGGCGAGCGCGAGCGTGCTCGCAATGGACAGAAGATGTTTGCGTCTCATGTCCGGCAGTCTGCCAGACACAACCTTAGCAGAACGTGAAACGGCCCTCCGCCGCTCCGATCAAGAAGGGACCACGGCTGACGAATGACCAACGCCGCCGACTCGCGGCCAAGAGCAACTGCAGGCAGCTCAGCGAACACGGACGAGAGCCCAACCCTCACTGGCGTTGCGAAGCTCCACACTTTGAACCGACTCGATGACTTCAAGAACCAATGGGCACGCCGGGTTTCGTGGATCCTTGAGCAGCGTGATCGACTCGTGGTCTTCGGCCGCATTGGTCAACCAGTGACCTTGGATCGACAAGCCCCCACCGCATCCACCCTTCAAGTTCAACCACCAATGACACCGACCGTGCTCCTTGAGGACGAGAGTCAGATCCTCATCAACACTCACGTCGCCCGAGTATTCACCAATCCACGGAGACGGCGCGGCACACGCGGCCGTCAGCAACGCAAGCAGTGCGACACTGGCGCAGGTCAGGGGACTCATTAGCGAATCCTATCGGAAGCGGCGCAAGGCGGAGCTCCCGTTTGCTTCAGGTATGACGCTTCACTAACTCGGCCGAAACCGGCAGGGGTTCTTTGGTCATAGACGAGTTCGAAGCGACCAATTCACACCAGAATCGCGTCGGCCGAGTTTCTGGACACGGCGGGCGAGACTCCTACGAACGCGTATCGGCTGTTGCGATCAGTCATGACGCGCGTCCAGCTTCGTCTGTCACGAATCAGCGGCAGCGCGAAGCGTCGTCTGCCTGCATCGGCTGGTTGGGCTCCGACCTGACCACGGACAACGTCTTTGGTCGATCAGCGGCAGCGCGGAGCGTCGTCGGCTGCATTGACTAGTCGGGCTGCACTCTACCACGTGATCTCGGTGGCGGCGCTCGTGGGCTCATCAGAGAACCAGGCGAGTGCCGAAGAACATCCTCCAGGCTATGTAGGCCAATTGATCGGGCCTCGACACCGGCTCAACCGTCTCTCCTTGCTGGCACATCCAGCCCCCAACATCGGTCACGTCTGGATCCCGGTGCCCCCAGACTCGCCCCAGAAGATCGCGGTAATACACAGATAACGCTGCTTTCGAATACACAGCCAAGCGCCACGGATCCTGCAGCGACACGAACACCATCGGTGCCGATGGAGTTAGCTGCGCCCGTTTCGCATCCTCACCTGGCCTCGGAAGACTGAGGATTACCCCGTCCGCGTCATCCGACAAGAATGCCAGGTCGCCAAACGGCGCAAGCACGGAAGGGAGGTCACCGGTCGCGGCCAATGCCAACGCCAGCGTCGACTTCTGCTCCGCAGCGAGCAAGAACCGATCGTCGATGACTGCATACCACTGATCAGCATCCAGACTGAGCTCAGTTGGAACCCGCCAACACGCATGCCCATCGATGTTCTCAGCATGAGAGGCGCAACCTTGCAGGTGGGCTGCCAGCATTCGTCCGGCGCCTCCTCGGGCTACGTCGACGATGCGTATCGAGTCTGACGGCCCCCAACCGAATCGGCTTGGCTCCCGGAAATCACGCCCCGCCAAGATCGACAATGCGTGGTCGTCATCCGTCGACAGCACCGGCCAATCTCGCATGAAGGCAAAGCTCACCATTCCATTGGGCAAGAACCTTGCGGCCTCTGCAAACGACGCAAGCGGAGCAGGCTTGGTTGGCATAGGCGCACAAGCCGCAAGAGTCATCGAGACCACGAGTGCGATTCTCATCATCAGAGCACTTCGAATAGGGATGTGTCTGCCCAACGTCTGTGGCCACTCAGCTGCGGCGCGGAGCGTCGTCAGCTGCGTTGTGTAGCTGGGCGTCGCCCACATTAACCGACATCATTCAGGCCCGTCGTCGACGCGCCACGCGAATACCGCCAAAGCTAGCGCATCAGCCAACGCTGCTCAGTATCGCCTTCGGTCACGACCCAAGTCGTCTCGCGCATATCACTCGACGCGTAACCACTGCAACGAACACGATACTTGCCCGGATAGAGCGCAAGCTCGTTGGGTTGCCACGTGCCGTCGACGCAGTGCAGTTGCGAGTGCAACCGGTCGCTGTCGTCGGCTACCGAGAAGATCGCCAGAGTCAGCACAGTATCGGAAGCAACGTGTGGAGCGACGCGCACACGGATGCGCTCGGGTCGAGGAGCACGCAGCTCTACCCGGCCTTGCTGAGATGCAGCGTCGACACTCTTGGTGAACGTTCGGCAAGCATACCGAGCACGCAGAATGACATCCCCCGTCGGAAGCCTTCGCAAGCGCGTGCTCATGTCCGGCAGGCGTTCACTCTCGACGCCGAGGTCGCTCTGCTGCGCAACCTCGATCGCGGTGTCTAGTGTTTTGCCATCGTGCCCAACGAGGCACGCGGTGAGTGAGTGGCCCGGATGCATCGTGAACCAAGGCTTCTGCGTGCCTTCGACCAGGCTCAGGCGCTCGCGCAACAATGCTTGGCCGGCGCTCGTCACTCGCACTGCCACGTCTTCGCCAGAGGCCACCAAGCGAAGCTGAAAGCGACCGTCCTCGTCGGTGGACACGCGTGCACGATGAATCGAATGGCCTCGCTTGCGATCGTCGCCGACCACCAAGTGCGCTTTCGCCGGAGAGCCGTCGGCTTTGACGACGCGGCCGTCAAGGAGACAGAACGGGACGTCCGGTTCCATGCGCAAGCGTCGCACCTCACCGAACGGCGGCACAACAAACTCACATCCCGCAATCGGTAGCCCTGCGCGGTCGATGGCCGTCGCAGTGATGCGCGAGCCGGGGACAAGCGACACCATCGTGAACGTGAGATCCTCGTCGAACGAAGCGGAACTCTGGGTACGCCCACCGCTCCGGAACTGCCCAGCGCCCGCGGCCCGATGCAGACGGGACGGGTAATTGTGTTTGTTCTGGTCGGAGCCATGGAAGAAGCCCTGAGGACCTACGATCTCGAGGCGAACGTCTTCTGTGCGCAGTTCGCTGCTAATGAGCTTTAGCTCTACGCGGTTCTCAGGTGCAAGCTCGAAACGCAGTGGGTCGTTCGGCGCGCCGCTGCCACCGCTTGCCTCATAGCGATCAACCAACGCACCGGGCGCGCCAACGCGAAACGCACGCTCCGCATCATCCTTGACGTGGACAACTGTTCGTCCATTCGCACTCGTTGGCAGAGATCGCTGCTTCCCCTCGAAGACGGCACCGCGCACCGGCGCGCCGGTGCGGTCGACGGCCAGCACATGGACCTTTGTGAGACGCTGCAGCACGACCTCCCCCGCATCGGCCCAGCGAACTCCAGTAGGCATCTCAAATGTGAACTTGGGATGCTTCTCGGCTTCGGGGTGGCTGATCCCCCAAACATCAACACGCATCGCGCGCGGCTGGTTCGCGGCGTCAAGGTAGCGATGCAATGGGATGCTGCTGAGGTTCATGCTCAGAACAAACACTCCATCCGCATCGGCCAGAGCAATTGATAGCGGCCCGTCGTTGTCAACGAGCCACGAGCGGAACTGCCCCTCGGCGCCCGCCGCGGGTGTGCCATCTTCAAACACAACGCGCAACCGCATGGCTGGGATGGGCACAACGGCAATGACCTGGCCTGGCCGACCAACTCGCAGCACGACCGATTGCCGCTTCACATCCTCGGCAACGGTTCGCTTTGGATCGACCACGAACGGGGCGTGGTGCTTCATCCCAACAGCGAGCGTGACCACGGACTCGGGAAGGCCGCGAATCGCGAAAGCGCCGGTGGCGGCGTCGACCCGGACGGCACCTTGCAGCAACTGACGCGCGCCGTGATACACGAAGGAGTCGGTAATCGCCTGTGGCCACTCGCTTCGGTACCGCTGCTCCGACGGGACGAGCCACTCCGGTCGTGCCGCAACCTCCGCACCGAGGGCGACCGCATCACCAACTGGCGTCACGACCCCGTGCACAATGCCTGGACCACCAAAGCGAACAGTCTGCACACTACCCGTCGCAGGCAGTTCGATGGTCTGCCACTGCGGAGCGCGCGACTCGGCCGCCAGCAACAACCGGCAATCGCGTGTACCGGATGCGCCCGGAGGCGGCGCAGCGTAGTCCACGCAACCGTCGTTACCCGTCGTACGCATCTCGAAATCGCCTGGAACGACGTCTTCTCGATCCGCAACGAGCACCACCGTCACGCCTGCCAACGCAGCACCATCGTAGTCGGTGACGCGCAGCACAAACCCGGTGTCCACGGCGGTCGCCGGAGCGGCCTGGCGTTCGACGTTAGCATCACCCGCGCTTGGGGACGCAGGCGGCGACGAGTGGGCCGAGCTGGCATTGACTGCGGACGCCGAGGTGTGTTCGTCAGGCGAGACGCCAGGCGAGCCTTGCGCCACTTGCCAAACCGTCAGCAAGACGCACACAGCGATCAACACAGCCAAGAATGTCTTCATAGTCAGGAAAGCCGCAGGAACGACAAGGGTTGCGGGGACATGGGCAGCCGGTGTTGCGACCGGAAGTGGCACGAAACGTTCCCTGCCAAAGGCCAGCAACGCGAGCGCCGCTGACTGGTCGCCACCGTGATCCTTCTTGAGCTTCGCGCGCAGCTTCTTGATCGCGCGCAGCAGTTGTTGCCGAACGGTACCCTCAGGCACATCACGTTGGGCGGCGATCTGCGTGTAAGAGAGTCCGTCGAGGTAGCGCGCGACGACGACCGAGCGGTATGGCTCAGGCAACGTAAGCACTGCATCTGTCAATTCGCGATGCATGTGCAGCCGATCGATCACATCTTGCGGCGGCGGGGTCGACGGTGCATTGCTGCTTGCCTTCTCCTCGACCTCGCGCCGGCGCTGTCCCCGCGTGCGCCACCGCATAACCTGCCGACGCGTCACTCTGTCGAGCCACCGTCGAATGCCAGTTTCTGGCTCAACGCGTGGCCTGCTGTCCAACGCAGCTGCGACGACCTCTTGTGCCACATCATCGGCATCAGACTCCGAGCGCAGCAACCGCGCCGCAAGCGAACGAACCCAGCCGTAGTCGGCGAGCACACGCTCCTCGAGCTCGGGAATGCGGTTGTCAGAGTCTCGATCCTCAGCGGCCATCGACCCTATCCTTCCCCGTATCCAGCCGGCGTGACAGGAAATCGCCCTAGAACAGCGACGGGGCCGGGAATTGACTACCGGGTTGGCGCCCGCTCCCAACACTCGAACGCGAACAGATCCGCATCAACGTCCGAGCGTCTTCAGTGCTTGACGCCGCACTTCCTTGCTGGCGTCGTTCTGCGCAGCAAACTCAAGTGATTGGCGCACGCCAGGAGTATCGAGGTAGTTCTCCAGCGTTTCGGCGGCTTCCGAGCGAACGCTCGCTGCCGAGTCAGCGCGCAAAGCCTGCAGCAAAGCAGTTCCAATTGCAGGGTGAGTCGAACTTCCATCGGCCTGCCGCCAAACGTCAGCGCGTGTCGCCTCGTCGACCGAGGACAGGCCAATCTGGGTCATGACGGAAACAACCGCATCGTCATAGCTACCCGGAATGTGGCGGAGCTGCCGCCAAGCAGCGAGCTTCTGTGCGGCTGTGTTCCGCGGATCGAGCAGCTTCTTGTGGTTTGACGCCAAGAGTTGCTCTCGCTCCTGCTTCTCCGTGGCGTCATCCTCGTCACGCGATCGACGCGTCTCACCCGAGCTTTCGGAGCGCACAGTCAACAACGACTGCACGTGGCTCTCAAGGTCTTCGATTCGACGCAACAGCTCAGGATCAGGACCAGCCGGAACGCGACTCATGGTGGTGCTCGACTGCGAACGCTCTGCCCGTGGCGCAGCTAGTTGTTCTTCAATCGCGGCGACTCGCTGACCAAGCTCACGCAGCGCAACGTCACCCGACTCTGGGCTCTGTGGAACAACCGGAGGTGAGCTCTGCAAGGTGCCCGTCACCAGAGTTGTTACTCCTGTGCCCAAGGCAGCGGCAAGGAACAACAGGCCGACGACGACCGGTAGTGGGATGCTATTGGAGGATGAGGACATGCGCTGCGATTCTGATCAAGCGGTGGTCCAATGACGCGACCTTCAATAGCCACGATCCTGACCCCGCTTCGGCTTGTCAATCTGATCTGGACACTGCGGCGAGCGTCTCCGACTTAGGGTACCGTCAAAACTGCGCCCTGGGCACCAAGCGTGATTTCACGGCGCGTCTCCTTGCCCGATTCGTCGGTGATTAGAGCGACATAGATTCCGGGAGGTAGGCGAACCGATTCCTGCGACGAGCCAGTCACCTCGCGGCGCCGCACGATTACTCCGGCTGGCGTGCTGAGTTCGACCCGTGCCCAGCCGCTGCCGAGCTTGTAGTCGATGCGCAGCGGAGTACCCGATCGGAGGTCGAAGCGAATCGGCTCGCCGGGAGCAATGTGTGCATTCACTTCAAGGACGGCCACGCCGTTCGGGCCGCTGGCCACGAAGCCGTAGCGACCTGGATAAACGTGATAGGTGCGCGACGATCCATCCTGAGTGCTCATGTAGGAACTGTCGGCGGTCCATCCGCCCGGCGGATCTAGCAAGTTGAACCGCACGCTACCCTTGCCTTGACCGAAGTTGCTCAGATCAAACTCAAGGGGCACACCGGGCCGCACCATTACGTCGCCTAGATCGAGCTTGGCACTGGCGGGAACGTTGATTTGAACTGGCGGCGCGGTGCGCTTGGGGACGCGGACCTCAAGATCCAGGCTGCCCGGCAGCAGGTTCGTCAAGGTGATCCGGCCGGCCTCGTCGGTCTTGCGACCGCCACCTCCGGTTTGCGCGTCATTGAGTGCGACGTTGGCGTCGGCGATCGGCTTGCCGCTTTCGTCAACAACTCGCAAGCTCACGGTCGCCGTCTTGGCCAGAAACTCCGACGGGCCCAGCACGAACTCGACCTCTTCTTGCCCGGGCGTGACCTGTTGTTGCGCAACCATCACATTGCGCATCAACAACGTAACGTGCAGCGGTCGACCAGGCGGCAACGCCAGCATGCCGACCGTTTGCTTGGGCAACGCCTTACCGCGCGGTGGGAAAGACTGGCTGCGAAAGGTCCCGACGCCGGCGGAGACCTTGGCTAAGTTGGAGGGTGGCAGGTCCTTGGTGAGTGGCTGTTCGAACGCAACCGCCGTGAGACCGCGAAGCTGAAAACCTCCCATCTCCTTCAAGACTGCTGGAAGCAAGGGTTCGCCATCGGGTGTCACGGCGTTGACGCTGAGCAACCAGCGCTCATCGAGTGTGATGTCGAGCCGGGTCTGAGCACGGTCAACCAACACGATGCGGTCCATTGGCAGTTGATCGTCGATCCGGGTTCGCAGGCGATACTCGCCGAGCTGCAGGCCGACGAATACGTAGGTACCAGCGCGCAACGAGTAGCTCCCAACACTCACGCCGTCGCGGTATAGCCAGCAGTGGCCGTTTGAAACGACATCGCCACTGGCCATGCTCATCGTGCCGAACAGCATGGCGCTGCTCGGCACCGGATCCTTGGTCGGAGCCGGCTCGGACGGTGCCGGCGTTGCCGAGTCCGGTGCGGCAGTCGACGCCTCGACTGCCGCCGCTTCGGGTTGCACAGTTGGCGTTCTGGCGACCGTTGCGGCGGCTTCGACATCCCGTGGTGGTGCAGGCGGGTCGGCCTGTGTCCACATCACGAGCAACACGATGTTGGCGATGCCTAGCACCAAGGCGAACACCTGCAACAGACGCTGCGTAGACGAAGTAGATGTCATCGAATCTCCAACGAACAAGGCGCGGCGGCGAAGGTCAGCGAACCGGTCTGCAGCAGGCGCGCCTGCTGATCCCGAACCTCGAAATCATAGCTGCCTGGCGGCATGGAAATGGTCAGTTTGGTATTGCGGGGACCAAGCACGACCGCCGAGATGGCCAGCTTGGCCTCATCAAAGAGGGTTACGGTGAACGCGCGAGTCGGGTCCTTGGGTCTCGTCACAACACACTGAGAGGCCTTGCTCAGCCGCAATACGACGTCAGTCGTCGGCGGGTTATCGAACACGCCGGCGGCAAGTGAGCCGTCAGCGCTGCGTGCCTTCACGGCGATCCGACCGCGACCCGTACCCCACAGTGAAAACGACCCGTCGGCTTCGACGTGCGCGCTCCGGTTGGTTGCGAACTTGGTGCCCGTGGTGTGCCACTTCAACTCTGTCCACGACAACCGGGCGGTAGCTGGATTGCCGTCCGCATCGAGAACGGTGCCCTTCAGCGGCATCTGCGGGCCAAGCCGAATGTCGCCAAGTTCGAGCCGCTCACCCGCGCCGACGCGAACAGTGCAGTAGTAACTCTCGTGGTCCGGAGCGGCGATCTGGCAACGCAACAGTCCCGGGGACAAGCCTTCAACAACCGCGCGGCCCTCGTCATCCACGACCTTGCCACCGCCGCCGCGATTCGACGTGTTGAGCGAGACACGTGCGTTGGTTAGCGGTTGCCCTGACTGGGCATCCAAGACGCGTAACGTGGCGGACCCTGCCAGCTTCTTCAGCTCAGCAACGTCGATCGTAAACTTGACCTCGGTCTGGCCGGGCTGCACGAGTTGCTGCTCGAGAACCAGGTGTCGCTGCAACAGGGCAACATGCTGGGGTGGTGCCGAGGCCAAGAACAACTTGCCCGCGGCCCCATCCTTCGGATTCCTCTCAGAGTCCCACTTCGCATCACCGACGAACACCATGCCATAGTCGGTTGGGGCCAACTGATCAGGAAAACGATCGCGCTGACCAGCAATGGTGAAGTCCCCGAATCCGTGCAGAGCCATTCGCAATGCGCGTGTGCCGTCCTCGCCATCCGCTGTCACGATGGTGACCCGAACCGGGTACGACCGGTCGAGGACGAAGTCGTGCTCCTGCTGTGCGTCGTCACCAAGTGTGATGGTCTCCGTGACGTCGACCGCACCTTCGACCCGCACGGATACTGACCACTCTCCCGGCTGCAAGCCGACGACCGCATAGCTACCGTCGCTTGCGGTGCTGGCGCTCGGGCGCGTTCGTCCTTGTCGCAGGTATACGCCCGGCTCGTCAACAGGTGTGCCGTCACGCCAGCGCACCGTGCCGGTAAGTACCACGCCAATCGGGTCGTCTGGCTGCCATGTCGCGGTCACGGCCGTACGGTTGGTGGTCTCGGCCACCGGCGGCGCCTGCGAGCTAACGACCGTTTTGTCCGACGAAGTGGTAGGCAGTTGGGTCACGTCGTCGGCCGACCTCGACGTTTGCTCGTCGGGTTGGTCGGCGCTGCTGAACACCTGGATCGACAAGGCCGTGCCCGAAAGCAACAACACGGCGCACAACAATGAGAGACGCAACATGACCACCTCCTTCGCGGCAATCACCAAGCGGGTTGCCAGCACGTTGATGATTGGGGGGCTTGCGACAATGGTCAACCGCCAGTCGCGACTAACGAAAGGCAACGCAGCACCTGCAGGGCGTAACTCCAGCCTCTCTCCTGGCCTGGAGTGCAACAGCCCGAGTACCGAAAGCCATCGAATCCGATGAGCAGAACTCGCTGTAAGCTCTGCGCATGAGGAGAGCATCCGCCACACTGCGCATCACGATTAGCTGGTGGCTCGTTGTCACCGCCGCTGCTCAAGATCAGTCTGCAGCAACGCGCCACAACGAAGCCTTGCGCCAAGTTCGCCTCTTGGAGCTCCCCCAACAGCGCAACGCCGCAACAGCACGCATCCTTGCGATGGGTCGGCATGCAACCAGCGCGATCAACGCCACCCTGACGGATCCCAGACCCGAAGTCATTTGTCGCCTGGCCTTGATCATCCGAGCACTGGGAAACGAGGCAGAGGGGACCGCCATCATACTCAAAAAGGTCGCCGCATCTGAGAACCCCAAGCTTGCGTACGCAGCCAGGTGGGCACTCTCAACCTTCGAGCCCACAGGCATCACGCTGCTTTCTGACAGGACCAATGACCGGATCCTCGAAGTCGACCGCACAGGCAAAGAAGTCTGGCATCTCGGCGGGCTTGCCGGCGTCTTCGATGCAAGACGCCTACCGTCCGGCAACTACCTGGTCGCACTCTCGGAGGCGGGCGCAGTACAGGAACTCACCCGACACGGGAAAGTCGTGTGGTCTCACGAAACCAAGCAGCAGCCACAATCGGCGACTCGCCTGCCCAACGGCAACACGCTGATCGCGACGCCGGAAGGGAACATCACAGTCGCGGAGGTTACTGCCAAGGGAACCACTGTCTGGCAATACGGACCGGGATGGGCTTGGTCCGCCCAACGACTGACGGATGGCACGACCCTGGTTCCAAGCGCCATGAAGAAGGAGATCCGGCTGATCGACCATCGGGGCAAGACACTGAGGACCTATCCATGCCCTCTTGGCGTCATTGGTCTCAAGGCGACCGAACGCAACACGTTCCTCATCTGCCCCCACGGCAGGCGCCTCATTCAAGAGATGGACCACAGCGGGAGGGTCCTCGCCGACTACGGAATCGACGGCAAGCCACATTCAGCACACCGCGTTCCAACGGGGGGAATCGCAGTCGCAGGCGAGGACTTCGCAGCACTGTACGACGCAAACGGGAAGGCCAACTGGGTGCTCAAGGCCGGATGCTACGGCTCCGCGATGCACTACTAGCTCGTGCGAACTTCGCCCCACAACCGGCGCAGTGCCACAGGCAACGGATGCGTTAATTGAGGATGGGCGCAAACGCGGTGCCGGCACCAGTCAAAGGGCGCCTAGACGTCGCCGATGGTCAACTTCAAGCCGTTGCTGGAACGGCCAGCACTGTTGAAGATGCTCAAGTCGAATGTCGCCGCTTGGCAGTTGATCTCGAATCCGTTGAGCGCCGGGTTGACGATCGGCAGGTTGACGGCGGTCCAAGTCTGGTCTCCGACCGGCAGGAGAGCGACTCCCGTGATGAAGTCGACGGACGAGTTCAAGAAGCAGTCACCGGAGCCAAAGCCGAGGGCCGACATAGGCGTGCCCGGACTGGTCAGGCCGACGATGCCGACGTGGATGAGCGCGCCTGCTTCGATGTTCGACGTGGTGACGTCATAACTCACAGCAACAGGCCCCATGATTGGCCGACCGATGCCCGTCAAGGTCAACGGTAGAATGTCCGCGGCTTCCGTAAGGATCGCGGCAGCGGCTGAGATGTCTGTCATGCCCGGGTCGGTGCTAGCGCCAGCTGGCGAGTAACCGACAAGCCAGTCTTCCGGGTTGGCGGAGCCAACGACGCCGATACGGATGACCCAGTCGCCGGAATTGACGTTGTAATCGAACTGGATGTAGACGGGGTCCGCCGTGCTCCAGCTGTAGACGCCATCAAACGTCGTTCGGGTTTGGCCCGTGACGATGTCTTCTTCGTAGGTCACAACACCCGAGCTGTCCGGCGCCAAGTCGGTCCAGCAGTAGACGCCCTCTGACGGATTACCGAGCATCGCGTTCGCGGTCGGGGCAAACGCGTTGCTGTTACCACCGCCGAGCGCCACCCAGCCGTTGGAGCCAACGGACATGCCAAGTGTGCCAGCAGCCACTTGACCATCGCCAGGCAGCACGAGCACGGTGCCGCCAAGCGGGTCCACACCACCAACGGGGAGCGGGCCGGCGCCGGCGATCGGCTGAACAACGTAGCCAGCGCCCGCGACGGTCGCGGCTGCGAGGTCGGTGTTCGTGAGGTCAAAAGCAGAGGGAGCCATTCGCTCGTAGAACGAGGCGAACGCCGATGTGCAGCCCGTACCGTTTGTGTTCACGGTCGCAACCGTGCTACTCCCCAGCGGCGCGACATCGACCAGAACGCGACCGATGTTGCCGGTTTGGCTGACGAACCAAGAAGCGGTTGCGGAGCCCGCAAGATCACCAATGTCCCACCAGACACCGGCGCGGCTGAGGTTGTGCGCAACACCGAGGATGGTGCTCGCGAACGGAGCAGGGCCGCCGCTCGAATTGTGGGCGGTGAAATTGCTGGGCAATGGGGCAGACCAGTTGCCAACGATCTCGACAACGTCGCCGGTGAAGATCGTAATGCCAGGTGACACCGAGCCGACGTTGCCAACAGTGTGGTACGCAATCGTGCCATTGATTCGCACGGCGTAGGAGGCAGTGTCGCCGGCTTGAAAGGCGTCCAGTGGCAGGCCCATTGTCGTGATGACGAAGTCAACTTGGGCCGTCAAGCCCATGCCGAGCGAGAAGCCATTGTAGACGCTGGCATGTGGCGGAATGACGATCTGCTGAGCAAGGGTTGTCGAGGCGAGCGCCACCAGAGCGAGTGCAATCTTCATGGTCACCGAGAGGAGTCGAAGTGGATCAGGCAAACCCCGCGCAGTCACCGAGAGGCGCGAATCACAGTAGCAGGTTGACGACCGAGCGTGTGCGCTAGGGCCATAGTTGGGAACCACGCATCCTCAGTCCCCGCATGCAGCCGATCACCAGGGTTTTACTGTAGCGGAGGAACGTGTTCTCGGTGTGAGGCTGCTGGTGGTAGCCAGAGTCCTTCTTCCACAGACACCAATGACCGCCCAGAACAAACGGACCGATCCCGTGCTACTTTGCCCACCACGCACCCAACGCAACCCAGTCCAAAACCATGCCGATCACATCCACCCCTCTGCTCTCATCCACACTGAAGCGCGCAGTTGCAGGCATCTCACTCGTGACGCTTTCATCGGTCTGCACCGTTGCGTTGGCAACGCCGACCAGAACGGAGGCCAGCCCACTTCAAGCCTCCTCAACACCAGAGCCCATCCTGGCCCCAGCTATCGGTGTGATCGACGTCGGCAAGGTCGTCGATCAGTACCCGGTCTACATCAAGCTCCGGACAGGTCTTGGCAAGAACCTCGCGCGCTACCAGCAGCAGATCGATGACAAGACCGAGAAGTTGAAGGCACTGCGCATGACGGTGCAGTCGATCAGGGAAGATGCGCCTGAGCGGCCCCGAGCTGAGCACGAGTACAAGAAGGCAGTGGCGGATGACGACTTCCTTCGCAAGCAGTTCAGCGACCTGTATGCGGCTGACGAGTTGCGCATGATGTTGCAGGTCTACGAAGACCTCGACTATGCAATCGCCAAAGTTGCGGGAGCGGCCGGCGTCTCCATGGTTCTGCCAAGGAACGACATTCTGAGAAGCCCAACGCCTATCGCCAACATGCCTATTCGCGAGCTCCAGAGACGCGTCACAGCATTCCGCAACCGACCCGTGTGGTTCGCCGGCAAGGAGCTGGATCTCACCGGCGACGTCATCAAGTTCATGCAGGTGCCACTGCCCGAGCGGACATCCCCAGAGCGAGCAGCGGCTCAGCCGATTGAGGCGACTCGTCGCGACAACGGCGCAAGAAAGGGCAAGTAGCCCGGATCTTGAACGGCATCATCGCAGGATCGAACCCCTTGAGCATCGTCACTTACCCAACGTGATCTCGCGTTCCTGATCGGGCACCAACTTGAATGCCCCACTACTGCGGCCACCCTGCTCCACCACGATCTCGGCAGTCAAGCCGTCCCGGATGAAGGCCGGCACAACCATCACACCGTGCGCGTCGCTGCGAACCTGCGCGTAGGCCCACCACAATTCGCTGGCGAGTCGATCCCATTGCTGGCCAAGGTCATCTCCCGACATGGATCGATAGCTACTCTGATGACCTCGAATGGATGCGCCACCAATAGGCTGCCCCTTGGCATCACAGACTTTGATCCGCATCGTCGGCAACGGCGCAAGCTGAACGACAACAGGCTCCTTCTGGGTAGCGTCAACCAGCGACAATCCATGAGCAGTGCCAGTCGTCGCGTAGACAAAGAACTGAGCATCCTGTGGTAGGCGCAGGCTTGCTTTGCCTGCGAGGTCACTTGCCAAGGCAGCATCCCAGTAGACCGGGAAGCCTTCGGTGACGCGCGACACTGCGACCGCACACGGAATCGGGCCACCGTCGACATCGAGCACACGCACGGCAACCGTCGCAAGCGAGTCGAGGTCCACAGTGACGGCCTGGTCCACATCTTCGAAGTAGTTCGACACGGCCGCAGTCGGGATGCGCGAATCGATGGCGATGCGCGGCATGAAGGCTTGCGCCGGCACGCTCCAACGCCCCTGTCCCTCGCGGCGCAACGTGAGGGACCGAAAGCCGAATATCAAACTGCTGCGATCCGGGCGCAGCATGAAGTTGCCTTGTGCTGCGACTGTCAGCACGTCGTCAGTGTCCGCCTTCACGCGCAAACTGACAGATGCCTGTGCTTCCAGTTGGAAACGGACGGTGCCGGCCTCGCTGGCTGCCGTCGGCTGCATGGAGAAGCCTGGCTTGTGCGCGAACAGCACCAGTGACTGCTGGCGAACTCGCCCGAGAAACGCCGCACTGGCTGGCGTCGGTGCATGGAACTTCAGCCGCCCGTCAGCGCCCGTCTTGCCGCAAAGGCGTTTGGGAGCAATTCGCGCCACCCCCGATTCTAGAATCCGCCGCGTGTTACCAGCCCTGTGCGCGAATTGCTCGACCACTGCGCCGGCCAAGGGGGCCCCATCGGCACCGGTGACAATGGCCTCCACCAACATCGGCTTCGCGAACGCAACAGGATCGGTCGCAGTCGGAGCAAGACTCACGTTCGTGACGATCTGTCCAGCCTTGTCGACAAGTGCCAAGCAGCCAACAGCGTCCGGCGATGGTGGGATTTCAACCACATCGTCAGCGCACCAGTTGACCTCCATACAGAGCTCAGAGATTGCATCCGGGAACCAGCGCAAACCGACAACGCCTACCTCGCGCCAGGCAGGGGCACCGGTGATTCGCAAACGCCGTGGTGCTCGCCGGGTGCAGGAGCGCAGTTCGAGCACACGGCCGGCAGCAACCAAGTCGACTGGCGCAGTGACCGCACACGCGCCGGTCGCGTCCGCGCCGCCAACAGACCACGCGCGATAGATGCGGCCGACGATCAGCTCACACCGAGCCCGACCGCGCTCATCCGTCGTCGCCACAACAACGTCAGTCGACCACGGCTTGACGAGGTCCGGCGAGAAGACGCAAGTAACCTTCGCTCCCGCGATCGGCACGCCGTCGCCCCCCAGCACGGTCGCGAAGAACGGCCTGCGCTGCTGTGCAGTCCCAAGGCCCGCCAGCAATAGAATCCCGAGCAGGATGCTTCGATGCCCCATTGGTGGATGGTAATCGATCCATGTGCGACCCGCGTCCCGCTCGCTCCCTTTCTGTCTCGGGTTCAGGCGTCGTCCGTGTCTCAGGCCATCCAGTGGCGGAGATGTCCTGCCCGATTGCGCTGCCGAGCGCTTGCGCATTCAAGAGCTTCCATCGTACACAGCCACGGCCGCCTGCATCCGAAGATGCTGGCGGCCGTGACTGCTTCGTGGCTGTCGCAGGACGACTAGGTGTCGCCGATCGTGCCCTGGATGCCGTTACTGGTGAGCGCGCCGAATGCGTTGACACCGACAGTGAGCGCGGCGCCATTGGCGTAGAGATCCATACCAATGAGAGTCGGCTGGTTCGGAATCGCAACCGAGAACGCGGCTCCGGGGAGCACGTTGATCAAGTCGAGGTTGGCGCGCAGGCCACAACCTGGCATGCCGATCACGGCGAGATCCGCGATGTTCGGGTCCGTAAGACCAAGGATGTGCAGCGCAAGGCCACCCGCCGGGATGTTGCTGATCAGATGGTCCCAGCTCGTGCCGATGATCGGACGGGTGCTGGCACTCAGTGTCAGCGGAGCCATGTCGGCAGCTTCGGTCAGAATGACTGCCGTTGCCGAGATGTCCGTTGGGCCTGGATCGAGGCTTAGACCGGCCGGCGAGTAGCCGACGATCCAATCTTCCGGATTGGCGAAGCCAACGGTGCCGAAGCGGATCGCCCAGTCCCCCGTGGTGACGTTGTAGTCACACTGGATGAAGACCGGGTCTGGAGTGTTCCAGCCGTTGACGCCATCAAACGTCGTGCGGGTTTGGCCGGTGGCGACGTCTTCTTCGTAGGTGACCGTTCCCGAAGTGTTCGGTTGCAGGTCGGTCCAGAAGTAGACCGTTTCCGATGGGTTGCTCAGCATCGTGCTCGTGGTCGGGGTGAAGGCGTTGCTATTGCCACCACCAACCGCAACCCAACCGTTCGAGCCAACCGACAGACCGAGCGTGCCCGCAACAACCTGGTTGTCATCACCAAGCGTTAGCACGGTGCCGCCGAGCGGATCAACGCCACCAACGGGCAGTGGCCCGGTGCCTGTGGTCACGAGCGCGACGTAGCCAGCGCCCGTGTTCGTGGCGCTGATATCGATGTTCGTCAGGTCAAAGCCAGCAGTGGTCATCTGCTCGTAGAACGAAGCGAACTCCTGGTAGCAGCCAACACCGAGGGTTGTGTTGAGCGCCAGGTTGCTGCCAGGAACGACCTCGACAACACCGTAGGTGGGCACACCGCCGCCCGAGTCTGGAACGTCGTTCCACTCGCCGCTGCCGGGATACATGTGGGTGAAGTCTTCGTTGCCGACGTTGTTCGGCTCGCCTGCTGCCCAGTTGGTGTAGGCGGAGGTCAGACCGCTCGTCCACAGGAAGGTGCCTTCGGTGACCTGGTCGGTGTAGCCGACCCAAATACGACCGGAGCCAGCTGCGTTGGCAAACGTGTTGAGCACGAACGTGTTCTCGGCGGCGTCGTCGATCGTGACCAGGAAACCACCCAGCCCGTTGGCTGCAGTGTCCGCCGCGGTCCAGCTTGAACTGCTCAAGCGGTAGTACTCGTGGCCGTTGGCAGGGTTCACGACTGGCCCTTGCACGACAGTTTGCGCGAGTGCAGGAACAGCGCTGAGAAGGACCGTGGCGAGTGCCGGCCACATACGGGTTGTGATCTTCGAGTTCATGGGAGCAGGGATGAAGAGGCGGAAAGCAACGCGGGCGTTGCTGATGGGAATCATGCTCACTTGCATGAGAGGGCCCTCCAGGTTCTTGGAGCTGCCCTCTTGGGTAAGTGTTCTACGTCACGTTCAAAGTATCCTAACGGACCGCTGAAGTGTGCCATCGGGCAACTCCGCGACGGTCGGGCGCAGCCGTTCCGGGCAGCTTTCAGGGGCGAGAGTGGAACGGAGTAACATTCACGCAATGCAATCGAGCTCGGCGAGGACAACCTGTTCCGCGAACTGCCGAAGACGGCCCCAGAGCCCCCCCCCCACTTTCCGCGACGTGGGAATGTTCATGCTGCTAGCAGTGTCAATCACAGACACCCGCCCAGCCTGGAGCGACGGTCAGCACGCATCGCAAGTCATGATCAGATCGAAGCACAGCCGCCACCTGGTTGCCTCCTGCGCGTTGGCGGTTCTTGGCTCATGCGCAAGCCCCCCCGCTCCTTCCAGCATCTACCTGGGATGCAACGCTGACGGGCACGGACAGATGCAACTGAACCCTGATGGCTCATACTTGCTGTGGCTGCTGTTTGCCGAGGGGAAAACAGACTGGGCGATTTGCGGGCGCTGGTTCGCGGATACCTACTGGACGACAGATCCACCTGACGGCCCCGACTACTACAGCATCGGGTTAACCATCGATGACTGGAAGATGCAGTGGTCGACCGAGCCCGGCTTGTCACGTGCAGACCTGTGGCGTCCCGGACACTTCGTTCTCATGGCCGACGTCGACGAAGGAGGGGTGATGTATCTGCGGATGGCTGGAGCGACCTTCGTACTCAGCCCTTCGGAGGCGAGACTCGCGGTGTCGCATTCCCCGTAGCATGGGACGTCGTGGGAAGCCCCCACTTCACGCCGGGATCGCGTCGGCCAACTCCTGAGACGATGGACTCACCACAACTTCTTGATAACCGTCCGCTGGCTATGCGGTGTCTTATCATCACCGAGCCACACAACACGCAAATAGGCCCCATCCAACGACACGTGATAACATGACATCCACTCTCGCTTGAGTATCGCGCTGGGATCTTCGCCCCGTGCTATCCCTGCTCGTAACCTTCCAGCGATGAAGTCGAACCACCTCTCGGGCGTCAGACAGCTCCCCAGGATTGGGACTAGATCGGCCTTGGTTGGAAATACGATCGAATCACTGTGAGGAACCGCCTCAATGCCGCCTGCGGGTTCTGGAGGCTGGCCAGCGCAAGCAACCAAGGCCGCGCTTGCCAAGCATGTCAACACCACGCCGCATCGCCTCAAGCATTCGCGCAAGAGAAGACTCCTTCGCAAACATGGTGCTGACTCATTCATCAGCCTTCCCCGATCGACTTCGCAGTGGTGCTCGCGGCTGCAAACGCGAGACAACCCAGCGCCGCACTGAGTAGTCACGGTAGCCACGCTCCGTCAACTCGCGCACGAAACCTCCGTCACGGCCATGTGGGCCCTGCGCCGCCTCCTGCAACGACGGCCATTCGTCGCGAGCCCGAGACAGTTCGTCGCGCACACTTTGGAAACGTCGGACCTGAGCATAGCCAGAGTACAGCAGCGCCAACCCCATGACGCCGAACATGATGCCCCACTGGAAGACCACGCCCTTGACGCCGAAGAAGCCGATCGCGCCACACGACATCAACGTGCCAAGAACCATGCGCAGCTTCGGGTTGGTGATCGGCATCATTGACGCGCTTTGATCACACAGTTGCAGCCACGTGCGCTCGTCTGGCGGATCAGCCATCGGCGCTGCAGACCCGTGCAACTCACGCAACTCAGACCCTGCCCGCTGTGGCTGCCCTTCCTTCAGAATCGCCAGCAGCCAGCGGCGAACAAAGTAGTCGCCGTACCCGCGCTGCCTCAACGTGCGTGCCAAGGCGCCGCCGCCTTCGTCTTGCCGCGCTGCGTCAACAAGCTCCGCCCATTCGCCAACTGCGCGCTTCACATCATTCCGAAACCTGCGGCGCGCGAGGCTCTGCCGAACGGCCGACAACATCATCCAGGCACCGAACAACAAGACGATGACAGCCCACGCCTCAGCGCCTTCGAACAGCGGGATGAACAGCATCATCGTCATCGCCAGGACAAACACGAACCCGATGAGCATGCGACCGGCGGGATTGCCGAACGGCATCATGTCGCTCATGTCGACGTTGAGCCGTTGCCACACAGCGCCATCTTGCGCGCCAGGACTCGAGGCTGTCTCCATGTCAGGATGCTGTTCGGCCATCAATCACGGGCTCCGTTCTAGTCGCGCCAGGTGTACTGACAATCGAGACACTTCAGCTTGTCACGAGCACGGCCAAACGGGATCCCTAACAAAAGCACGGTCAACAATGCCGTTCGCCGCCCAGCTCGGTGCCGCTCCAGGTTAGCAGAGTCGCACTTGGGGCAGTGCCAATCGGCCAGTTCGACATCACGTGACAGGATCTGCTCCGCAGCCGCGACGTCGTCTCTGCCAACGGCGATCTTGACGCCACCAAGCGCCTGCGCCATCAGCGGGTCAACAGTCACCGAGTGCTCGTCGAAGACAAACGCCTGGATGCCCTCTGCTTCCAAACGCGTGCGGGCGACGTGGGCAGCTAGGGCGTTGTCGAAGGTTCTCAGGACGACTGGAGTATCGCTCAATTCAAGCTACCGCCTGGATCCACAGGGACATCTACGTACAGCGTCGAGTTGCCCTTCCCCCACGGCGGCATGCACTCTCGCCACTCCGCGAGAAACTCCTCGAAACACTCGCGATCTGCTTCAACAAGCTGGTGAGCGTTCGTCCAAATGACCGCGCGCCGACCAGCACCTCGCGCTTCATGGTCGATGTGAGCCATGGCCTTCCGCCAGGGATCCTCGGGATAGCGAAACCCACCAAGAGCTCCGTCCAGTTCATTCGCCAAGTCAGCGACGGAGCGGATCTGACTGCCGTCAAGATGCACGGCCTCGACTCGCTGATCACGCAGGCTCAGAGCCAGGTCTCGCCCATCAATGTCGCCCATCTGCTGCACGGTCTGGCGTCTCGGTCTCCCAAAGGTGCTTGCCAGAGCGATGACGTACAAGGACATCACAGACGGCAACGACCCAAGCACCTCGCTCGAATCGACCAGTGCCCAAGCGAAGCTCCCCGCTGCGAAGAACACGAATGACCATCGCGTCATCCTGAGACGCCAACGCCACCGCGTTCGGTTTGGCCTTGCGTGTGTGCGATCCATGCTTCGTGGCACTGACAATAGCACCCCGGAGGGAGTCCTGCTGCTCAGTTGCACGGCATGGCTTCCAGACACTTCGGACAGGCGCCCGCGAGGATGCTGGACAGCGCCTCGCCCACGACAGGCTCGGCACGATTTCCGGATAGGGTGCGGAGACAGGGACATCACTCGAAGAGCACGTCATCGTCATCGCCAGTTCGCCATCCGTGCCGAACTGCAGCTCCTACAAGAGCAATGTTCCAGATCTCCGATGGGGGCAACTCGCGCACGACAGGCCTTTCGCACCCCTCTCCCAGCACACGCGCCAAGCCACGCTTGAGGTGGGCTGCAACCGCAAACCCCACGACAAACAAGACATCCGAATCCTCGAGTCGCGGCTGATAGTCGTCAATAGGATCGTTCGACAGTCCCTCGAACACCATCAAGCGATGCATGATGTGCATGCCCACGCCGCGACACTGAGCAACCACCTGCCCCAGCACATAACCACCGCCATGCTCCGAGGGCACCGCCAACTCAACAACTGACCCGATCAACTCGTCCCGGTTCTTCATAACACTAGGCTGGCTGCTTCGCAGCGACGGGCGCGGGTTACCTCTCCCACTAGGACCACGGCCTGGAATTGTCTTGGCCGACGACTAGCCCTCGACGGGCAAGAACCAATGGACGTATCCGCACCGCGAGCAGACGAAGCCTCGCGCCGGCCAGTTCGCACCAAACAATGCGCCGCTAAGCGTCTGCGCATGCGAAACGCGCTCTACGAAGTCCTCGTGGTGGCAGACCTGACACTTCAATTCGATGTCTTCGCAAACAGTGACCTTCACAGCGCCTCCGGTTCTGGGTTGCTAGCTTGAATCCGAGATCGCAACAGTAGCCCATGGCCGGACGCCAGGTTCAAGCCGGCAGATTCTCGCGTTCCGCTCGCACCTCTTTGCCCGTTGTCCGACCAGCGTCCAGTTCGGCCCCCCTTTCGGCTCTCGGGTTCATAACCCAAAGCCGTGGTGCCGGAGCACGAGAGCATTCAGCGAGCACGCTGCACTGGCTACCGCCGCCTGGCACACTCCAAGACCAACAGCGGCACGCATCTTGCCCTTGCTGGCTCATGACCCGCCCATTGCTGCCACTTCTGCTTGTTGGCTGTGGCCTCTATGGCCAGCAACAACCACAGACTCAAGCCGTAGCTACGGCCAACTTGGCGTCAAACGACGCGTGCAAAGTAGCCTGGGCCGCGCATCACCTGGCCCGCGGGCCTGAGCGATCGCACGTGCCCGAACTCGTCAGAACACTGCGATCGTGGCGAAACCGTAACGACATCGGTGCGGACTTTGCGCGTCTTCATGTGCTTGATGCCCTCGTTCAGCTGAACGCTCGCGTCGCCGCGGCGGACCTAACGCCATTCCTAGATGGAATCACCGATGTAGCCGCGTTTGCCCTACTCGCGCGCGAACCGCGAGCCAACGAACCCGAGCTACTCAAGCTGTTCGCATCCGAGCTCCCTGACGGGCTCCACGCCAAAGACCTCAAGTGGTGGGCCACTGGTGACATGCTCTGCCAACAGCGAGCTACCGGCTTCGCTGCGGTGCTGATCAACGAAATGGAGTTCGAACTGGTACTGGATGTCTACCTACCTAGCGACCCATCCGGAGCGCGATGCGGGGGCGCGTTTGGAACCAGGTCAGGCACAGACATCGTCGCGCGCCTACCGAGCTTCCCACCGGCTCCCGTCTACAACCTCGCGGTCAACGAGCCAGGCTGCAGAGCGATAGGTACCTCACAAGTGGGGTACTCACGCAGGCTGGCAAAGCACCCATTCGCTACGGGGCGCTCCTGGCACAACTACGACACCAGGCTGCGGCTGGGTTGGCTGGAGCAGCTCGCGGACCTCGACGTTGGCTCTGTGTGGTACGAACGCATCGATTACCGCAACCCCAAAGCATTCCGTACCGATGTTGAAGCCCTGCAAGCGCGCATCGATCAAGAGCTGCTACAGATGCTGGACAGGCTAGTGAAGGCCAAGGCGATCCCGTCGGACAAGGCAACAGAGCTCGACCTACAATTGAAGGTGAACGTCAGCGACCTACGCGCGGGAAACCGGAATCCACTGCCCAAGATTCCCAAGCTTCACCGAGTTCCAAAGCACAAGGCGAAGCCACAGAGGCCACCGGCTCACCTTGCGGATCGGGCGGGGCACCAGGCACCGACTTTGCACGGACAGGCTGACGCCCTGCGCCACAATTCTCGCAACGAAATGTAAGGCTCACTGCCTCCCGGAGTCTTCACACCACCATCCGCCAAGACCCCATGAACCACCGATCCTCAGCCGGGCTCCTGACTCTTGCCGCCGCCACGTTCTTCGCGACTACCGTCACGAATCCGCCACGCGGCGAGCCGACCTGCGTCGCGCACTGGCGATTCCAAAACGGCGTCAAGAACATGGCCGCAAGTCCACACGGGCTGATCGCGGACTCTTCAGGCAACAACCAGCACGGCCTCGCCGTCGGCGGCCCGGTCCTCCGTCGGGTGAGCCTGCCAACCGGCAACTGCGCGCTCGAGTTCACGGGTGACGACGACCGCCTGTTCATACCCGATGACGAGGTCTTCGAGCTAACTGGCAGCCTTACACTCGAAGCCTACGTGCGCGTCGACCGCTACTCCGACTCACCTCACCGGCTTAGCTACATCGTCTTTCGTGGCGACAACCGTGCTGGCCTTGATCCATGGTTCTTGGGCATGCTCGACACCGGACAGCTCCGTTTCCAAATCGCCAACGAGCTCAACCAAGGGGCCTTCACGGACTCGCCGAGACCGCTACCTCTCGGCGAGTTGATCCACGTCGCGGGCACGTTCGACCACGAAGTCGGGATGATGAGGCTATTCATCGACGGAGAACTCGTGGCAACCAGTGACACCGACATTCGAGCAGCCGGCCGCCTCGGTGGATCAGGCGCAGGCATCGGCATCGGCAATCTGCAAAGCTCTGGCAACCAAGCATTCCGCGGACTGATCGCAGAGGTACGGATCTGCGGCGCTGCACTGCAACCCCACCGCTTGCTACCTCCAACGGCGACCTCTAGCGACGGACAACCGTCGACGATCACTTCACGCACGATCGTCAGCGAAGGCTGGTAGCTGGAAGAGGGTTCACCAGGAGTTCGCGGCGCGGGGCACCGAGAACCTCACAGCCAATTGCGAAGCGCGGACAGTCACATTCCAGTTGTGGTCTGACTCACTCACCACCGGTCTGGATCACACGGCCGAAACTGGACGCCTGCCCATACTACACCTCACCGACTTTGCAGCCGCCCCACACGCCGAATGTCGTCAGCAGTATCGGGTCGCCCGTCGGGACCATTCGACTGGACCACGAATGTGTTTCGCTCTTGCCCAGCAACGATCACGTAGGCATTGCCCCAAGGGTCCTGTGGAAAGTCAGCAAAACACCGGGCCAGCAACTCGTTGCCGGCCTCAAGCTCAGCAAGTGAAGGCAATCCCCCCTCACACCCGTTGACGATAACCCACACTTGCACCGCATCTGCAATCATCCCGACGTCGGTGGCAGCTTGGGCATCTCGCGCTAGGCCTCCGCTGAGCGTCGGGCGGCACAACAGGCCGGGAACCGATACCGCCAACAGACCCCACAGAAGCCACTTCTCCGTCGCGTCAAACGGCGATCTGTCTACGTCGTTGATTGAGATAAGGACTCCGACGCACGGATAGCCGATCTATTCCGCGACCAAGTGATCGCTCAAACCAAGTGACGAGGCTAGCGAACGGAAACAGGGTGGTCGTTGACGAGCAACTTGGCGGAGGCGTTGGCAGCTACTGTCGCTATGCCTGACCGTCTGGCCCAGCAAGCAAGCAACCGAGCCATTCGGAAGCCACGCGCGACTTCGAAGCACGATATGCTGCTCGCATGCTCGAAGCGGGACGATGGACGGTGAGGTTCCTAGCAGCGTGCCTAGTTGTTGCGGCGGCGACTGAAGATTCGGCATGTGCGCAAGATCGAGTGCCCACGGCAGGCCGGGTATTGGATACAGCGGGCAAAAGAGCCACGGAAACCCAGCCGATCGCCCCGAGGGCGGCACCGAATCCCCGCCCCTCGTAACGCTCCCCGTTGCCCAAGGACGTCGGCGGCGCCGGCAGATGCCTGGGATCATCCGGAGAATTGTTGGCAGGCACGTCTTGCTCCGCGCGCATTGAGGAGCGACAGACGATTGCAGGCTTGCAAGTCCGCAAGCACGGCTTCGTTGACGAGATCTCCGATCATGAAGATACATCGCATCGCGGCAGCTGCCGCAGCCGTGGCCTCGTGCCTCTCAGCGCAAACCCTCTATACCGTCGTCGACTTGGGTTCGTTTCCAGGGTTTGCCTCAAGCAAGCCAGCTGCGATCAACGACTTCGGCGATGTCGTTGGCACGTGCTCCGCAAGCCTAAGTCACAGAGCGTTCCTGTACACCGACGCAGCTGGGCTGGTTGACCCCGGCTTGCCTCCTGGAGTCAGCCGCTCGTTCGGCATGGCCATCAACAACAGTGGGCAGATCGCCGTGCAAACGTCGTTCGGAGCCTTCTCCGGTATCGCGGGCCACGCTTGGCGCTTGACTCCCGGAACGGGTTGGCAAGACCTGGGGCACCTCGGCGGCGGCTCAAGTGACCCAACATTCATGAACTCTGCCGGTGACGTTGTTGGCGTTGCGAACTTGACTAGTGCCGGTGCTTATGAGCCATTCGTGTTTCGTGATGGCGCCGGCATGGTCCGCCTCTCTCCGGGGTCGCCAGGCCGGGCGGTTGCCATCAATGATCTCGGGCAGGTGGCTGGCTACAGCAATTCGATCCTGCGGTTTGTGCCAGGCATCGGTATGCAGAACCTCGGAAGTCCGCCCCTGCTACCTAACGTGATCGCGGGAGCGATGGATTCCGCCGGCAACATGGTGGGAGTTGCCTCGACATCCAATGGTCACGTTCGCCACTTATGGCACTATTCGGACGCTCTCGGATTGCGCGATCTGGGCTGGACAGGCAAGCGCACGGTGCTGCGCGGCATGAACAATCACGGGGTGGTCGTTGGCAAGTACGACGACGACAACGGTACGGCTTACGCCCTGGTGCAGTTTGACGAGGCGGTTGGTCCGCTACGGCTCGATCTGTTTGCACCAGCGGGATGGAGCCTCTTCGATGCCTTTGGGATCAACGACGGCGGTCAGATCATTGCCTTCGGTCGCCTGAATGGTGGGCCGAACCGGGCCGTGCGACTTGATCCGGTCTTCGTGGCCTCGTCTCAGCCGGTTGGCAACGGCTGCAGTGGAATCCCCGGGACTTGGCCGCAGTTGTCCGCAACCCGCCCGGTGCTCGGAAGCACTTTCGCAATGGCAATTGGTACTGCCGCAAACAACTCGTTCGGTGTCGTGATGTTTGCATCCGGTGCGCCCTCACCTGTCCCCCTAGGGCTTGGTCAAGGATGCACGACCTACCCCAATCTCAGCAGTGTCATCGGCCAGCTGTCAATCGCAACCGATGCGACCGGCGCTGGGACAACTGGGTTCTCGCTTCCAAACACATGGCAACTAGCAGGCATGCGAGTCACTACGCAGGCTGCAGTGCTGTCGCCGACGTCTTCGTCATTCCTCGACTTCAGCCAAGGCATCGACTTGTTGCTAGGCTTCTAGTTCGCAATCGAAGTTGAGCTTGGCAAGAGTGGACAAGCCGAGGAAGAATGACGCGTCCATAATCCGGTCACGCTGCGACCGGAATGCGGGCAATTCCCGGCATCCGACACGAAGAACCAAGCTGGTATGGTCGTTGCAGTGCGGGTCTCGATGACAACCCTTCGAGGCCACACGCAGACCATTGCCTTGGCAACAGCTGATCCGAATGTAACGCGACTCCTGCGCGAATCGCGAGACGGCAACCGACACGCTGCCACCGAACTGATGCCGCTCATCTACGACGAGCTACGCTCTTTGGCGATGCGGCACATGCGCTCGGAACGCGTAGGCCACACGGTGCAAGCAACCAGCCTGGTCCACGAAGCGTTTGTCAAGCTCGCGGGCAGCCATGGTGCGCCGTGGCAGGATCGCGCCCATTTCTTCGCCGCGGCCGCCACCTTGATCCGCCAGATTCTCGTGCAACATGCTCGCGCTCGCAACGCCGAGAAACGCGGCGGCAAGATGCAACGAGCCTCGGTGGATGTCGAGCAAATCGCCGAAGAGCGCTCGAGCGACGAATTGCTCGCAGTCGATGAGGCGCTGCGCAAGCTGGCAGACATGGATCCAGGCAAGGCACGATTGGTGGAGCTGCGATTCTTCGCTGGCCTCTCGGCCGAAGAAACTGCGGAAGCACTTGGCATGTCCCCACGCAGCATGGCGAGACAATGGGCCATGGCGCGCGCATGGTTGAGTCGGGAATTGACAACGGAATTGCCCGATGAGTGATCCACACTGGTCACGCGTCGACCGCTTGTTTGGCGAAGTGGTTGAGCTACCGGCTGCCCGGCGCGCACATTGGTTGGCACAAGCATGCGGAACAGACTTCGCGCTGCGCGCCGAAATCCAATCGCTGCTTGAGCATCACGAGAACCCCCAAGTTGTATTGGCCGAGTCTGCCTTGACTCGGCCTTTCGCGCTCGATCCAGAATCGCTGCTAGCAGGGGCGCATGACCCACTGCTCGGCAAAAACATCGGTTCCTACCGCTTAGAAGAACAGCTCGGGATTGGTGGTATGGGAGCGGTGTATCGCGCAACCCGCCAGGACGGTCTCGTTGAGCACACGGTCGCGATCAAGCTAGTCCGCCGCTCCTCGCCCGAGTTCGTACGCAGGTTCGAGAACGAGTGCCAGGCGCTAGCAAAGATGAGCCACGCGAACATTGCGCGCATGCTCGATACAGGCATTACCGACGAAGGCACCCCCTTCCTCGTCATGGAATACGTGGAAGGGACGCCGATCGATCAATACTGCGACGCCGTCAAGGCCAATGTTACTGCTCGCATTGAGTTGCTCCGCACAGTTGCAAGTGCCGTGCACTATGCCCACCAAAACCTGGTCGTTCATCGCGACCTCAAGCCAGCGAACATTCTTGTAACGGCAGACGGCGTCCCCAAGTTGCTGGACTTTGGGATCGCGAAGGCACTCGATGGTAGTGGCGCTTCTTGCGAAACCGAGAGCCAGGCTCGCTTGTTGACACCGGACTACGCGAGTCCTGAGCAGGTTCGCGGCGAGCCTGTAACAACGGCGACGGACATCTATTCGCTTGGCGTCGTTCTGTATCAGCTGCTGACAGGGCGATGCCCGCACTACCGCACGACGACGACCTGGCAGCCAGTCGCCGAATCTGGTCAGACCAAGAAACCAAGTACCGCCGTCCTCAATGTGGCAAACGGCGATTCTCCAAAAGGGAAGCTGAGTATCAGCAACATGGCGGCTTTGCGCCAAACGACACCGAGAAGGTTGTGTCGCAGTTTGCGCGGCGATCTCGACAACATCGTCATGATGGCATTGCGCGAGGATCCGCAACGTCGGTACCTGTCTGCCCAGCAGCTGCGCGAAGACCTCGAGCGGCACACGCTGGGGCTACCTGTCGCCGCTCGGCCCGACGCGATCGTTTATCGAGTAGGCAAGTTCCTGCGGCGCAACCGTGTGGTGATGCTTGCCGCCGCTTTGGTAATCATAGCTCTCGCAGCCGGAACGGTCACGACAGCGTGGCAGGCTCAGCTGGCGCGAGACCAGCGCGATGCGGCGCGGCTGTCGGAGCGGCGCGCCAATACAGAGGCAGAGCACGCCAGGATTGAAGCCTCTTCTGCCCAACAGATGACCGAGATTCTGATTGGCTCGTTCTTGGCATCGGGCATTGAGCGCAACGAAGCAAATCGGAACATCCTGCACGGGTTGCTGGAGGCGCAAGTGAAGCGCGTGCGCCGCCAGTTCGCGGCCAAGCCGCACCTTCGAGCGAACCTCCTTGATGCTCTAGGCCGGGTATTCGCCAGCATCCATCAAGCAGAGCGCGCAGCTGCCTTGGTGACCGAGGCTAGCAACGTGCGCAAAGAAACATTTGGCACGGACAGCCTGGAGTTTGCTCTCAGCCTCAACTCGAGGGGCGAACTGGCCTACCAACGCGGTGACTTCGAAACCGCGGAGCAGCTTCTCCGTCGGGCGCTTTCGCTGCACGAGTCGTTGCCGGTCGGAGTGCACACGGACGTTGCTCTCATGCTGAACAATCTGGCGGTCGCCTTGCGGCAACTGGGCGAACTGCAGGATGCCGCCGCGCTGCACACAAGGGCTCTAGCGATCCGCAGGGCTGCGTTGGGTGATGGGCATTTGGATGTTGCTGAAAGCCTGAACAACCTCTCGGCAATCCACCTTGCGCGAGGCGAGTACCAACAAGCCGAAGCTCTCATCAGCGAGGCGCTAACAATCCGTCGTCACCACCTTGGTGACGATGACCCGTTGGTTACGCAGACGATCAACAATCTTGCCTCGACGGTCTGTGCGATGCGGGACTATGAACGCGGTGAAGCCCTCTTGCGCGAGGCCACCGCTCGCTACCGCCAACAACAGGCGCCTGACCGGCTGGCCCTGGCGCGAACCTTGGGCAACCTTGCGGAAGTGCTGATCGTCTTGCGGAAGTTCAACGAAGCGCGCGATGTGGCGGAGGAAGCTCTCGCCATCAATCGAGAGCATCTGGGTGCACGCCATCCTGGTCTCGCTTCCTCGTTGCGTGTCTGTGCGAAGGTGGCGCATGAGCTTGGCGACTTCTCCACTGAGCAGCGGCACGCCGACGAGGGCATTGCGATTCTGCGCGAGGTGTATGGCGAGCGGCATGTGAGCTACGCGATGGCGGTTGGCGACAAGGGAACGCGCCTGCTTGATCGAAACCGCCAGAAGGACGCCGAGCCACTGCTACGCACGGCGGTTGCCGTGCTTCAAGCGAGCATGGAATCAACACATCCACACCGAGTAAGCTATGAGATCAGCCTCGGCGTTTGCCTTCTGCACCTGCAGCAATACGACGAAGCGGAGCGTTTGCTGGCAAGTGCGCTGGAGTGCGTGGGTGACAACTCCGCGGCGCGACAGGTAGTGGCATCGAGTTTAGAGCGCTTGCGTCGAGAAGCGGGTCGTAAGGCCTCGGATCACAATCGCTAAAACAGCCAACATCCGAAGCTCAGAACCCGAGCACGAGCTCCGCAGCGTTCGATGTGGTGGCGCCGAAGGCATTGGCCGCGAGATCCATAACAAAGCCTTGTGCGAACAGTGATTGGCCGGCCAGGCTTGGGGCATTGGGGATCGGCAGCGACCACTGCGCAGTGCCTGCTGAGGTCGTGAGCCATGGCGTTGAGTCCGGCCGCACGTCGAGGGTACAGTTCGGCATCCCGATCGACGCTAGGTCGAGCGGCAATGGCACACCACCCCACGCTTCTCGCGACAATCCGAGGACACCAATCATCGGCGGCCCACCGGCTGGCAGCATCGAGAACTGCATCGCCATGCTCGTGCCGAGTGTTGGCACGGACCCCGCTTGTGCGGCGAGAACCGGGGCACCGGCTGCGCCGTTGCAACCATTACCAAAGGCAGTGAATCTCGCGGTTGGCTCGTGATGCAAGATGGTCCCGTCCGTCGCCGACAGCCACAGCCCTCCATTGGGGTGGCCACTGACTCCTTCGAAGTCCATCTGGCCCGTACCAGGCACGGAGAAGGTCTCCTGGGTCCAAGTCGCGCCGCCGTTAGTCGTGTGAAGCAGTGTGCCAAAGCCGCCAGCAACCCATGCCTCCTGCTCGTCAATGGGGTAGATCGAGTGCAACGTTCGTTGCGAATTGGTGGTTTGTACGCTCCACGTAGCTCCACCATCAACGGTCTTGGAGATGTAGCCAAAGCCACCGCAAATCCAACCGACTTGTGAAGACGCGAACCGGATATCCAGGCGGGCCGCAGGCAATGGAGACGGGATGATGGTCTGGGTCCACGTCGCCCCACCATTGGTCGTGCGCACAATGAAATCGGCTGGTCCACAGGCGTAGCCGACCTGGGAGTCGGTGAAGTCAACGCCGGAGAAGGCGTGCGGCGTGAATGGCCACTCGCTTGCCCACGTCGCACCGCCATCCTGAGTGTGCAGAATGAATGCGTTGCCGCCGCCAACAATCCAGCCTTCGTTCGGCGACACGAACTTCACGTCGTTCATGCGGCCAATGCCTTGGAAGCCCGGCGTCGTCATGCCACTCCACGTCACACCGTAGTCGGTTGTCTTGACCAGGCTGGGACCAAAGCCGACGGCAACGGCAAAGCCACCGGGCAGCGTGCTGACCGCATCGAGGTCGACGCCACCGTTTGCGACGACTGGTCGCGATGGCTGCCAACGTTGGCCACCATCCGACGTCGCGACCACCAAGCCGAACTTGGCAACCGCAATCGCGTGGTCCTGATCCCACACCTGGAGGTCGGTCAGCGTCGCGGCCAGGCCGTTGGATGCGTAGTCCCAGGTCAAGCCCAGGTCGTCGGTCTTGATGACCAAACCGTTGTTGCCCACTGCAAATGCTGTCGTGGCGTTGACGAAGGCCATCTCCCACAGGGGCAGTTCGGGGCCATCGAAGGCCTGTTGCCACGTCTGGGCGTCGTCGTAGCTAGCGAAAATGTCGCCGTCAACAGTCAGTGCGAACGTGATGCCGGAGTCTGCAATCATGCGATAGATCGGGTTCGCATTGGCAATGGTCATGGTCGACCACGTGCTGCCGCCGTCACTACTGCGCAGGTAGTCGTTGAAGGAAGGTAGGATGATCGTGTTCGCCGATACTTGCACAATGCTACGACCGGTTGTCAGAGCTGGCCCGACGGTGGTCCACGATGCGCCGCTGTTGGTGCTTCGGTAGATCGCCTGTCCAGAGATCGCGACGACCGTCTGCGGGGAAAGCCACAGTGCGATGCGAGCAGAACTCGTGGCTTGCGTGAGTTGCCAGCTGTTGCCGCCATTGGTCGTGCGCCAGAACCCAGAGCTACCTGCGCCGACCCCCACAGAAGGGCTTTCGAAGCTGATTCTCTGGATCCACTCCGGCGCCATTTGCAGTTGCCAGGTCACGCCGCCGTCTTGCGTCACTGCGCCCGGACCATTGCCGATAGCCCAACCAAACTGGGTGGTGAGGAAGTGCACTCCGTACCATGTTCCCGGCGGCAGGCCAGCCATGGGCATCCAATTGACCCCACCATCGACAGTTCTTCGTGCTGCCAACGCGCCGCCGCCGACACTCCAGCCGTGCAGTGGATCGACGAAGTGCACATGGTTGATTGTGGCACCGCCGAAGCTACGCGGATGCCAGCTGTCGCCGCCGTCGGTAGTTTCGAGAACGTCAGGTCGGCTGCCCCAGATGTAGCCGCGTTGCGTGTCCGCAAAGGAGACACCTGGGATGTTCTGAGCTGGAAAAGGCAGCGGTGCTTGCCGTTGCCACGATTGAGAATGCGCAGCGCCTAGAAGCGACACTGAGACCATCAGGGCTGCTAGCCCACGCTTGTTGTTGGATGACATGATGAATCCTGATCTGTGGTTGTTTGGGCGTTTCTTGGAACTGCAGCGATGGCGCTAGTGGAGTGATTCGGTCAGATCCGGCATCACCGCACTAGCTGCCGACCACGGCCTGATTGGCTTCTGTTGCAACGAGTCCGAATACCGTGCCAGGAGCAGCTACCACGATCTGATGGGTTAGGTGCGCGCCGACCACTGCGGGGTTCGACGGCACAGTGAGCGCCGACGCCCATTGCCCGATGGCGTTTGTCGTTGCGAAAGTGGCAAGCACGGGAGACGACGCGCTGAGGTAGATATCGCACGCCGAGCCAGCTAGAGGGATCGGCGAATGGTGTCCGCTGCTCAACAGCGAGAACATCGCCTGACCAGCGGAGGCGCCATGCATCGTCAACTGCCATGGTCGACCAACGCGGGGCGCGCTCGCTCGCACCACGATGTTGGAGCAGCCGCTGCCGACGACGAGCGATGAGCTAGCGGTGCCGGTCACAACCAAATCAAGTCGCACCGGTGCACTTGCCCCGCTAATCAGCGCCGCGGTGCCGCACAGCGATCCCTTCTCGTTGATATCAGAGACGGTTCGGATCGACCATTGCGATCCTGCAGTCAGCAATGTGTCGATAGCAACCATCTGTGCGCCACCGAACGAGATCATCGCGACCGGGGTTGATGAAATACTGATCCTTCGAATCGCGACAACCGTGCCTTGCGAGTCCACGCCGGTAACGGTTCCAAACCGCGAGATGCTGCCGAGGTTCTCAACTACGCCTGTGCCAACATGAAACCGGTACGCATAGCTTGGTGATCCGGATGGGTCTGACATCTCGCCGACGATCCAGCCTGATTCGCTGACTGCAGTGGCGCGACCGAGCGGCGTTGCAGAAGGCAACGGCACAAAGGACAGGGTGCCCGAGGGTTGCACGTAGAACGCTTGGTTGTTGCCCAGCACACCAACTCGCCAGCCAGATGCCGTGATGTCGTGTGTTGTTCCGGAACTGCCAGGAACAACCGATTGCATGCTGCTGCCGGCTACTTGGTAGAACGCTTCCGGTGTGAATGCGGTGCCGGCTGCTCTGCCGCCGACGTTGCCCAAATCATCAACGCAAAACGCCTCACTCGTCGTGCCACTCAGCACGCCGAGGTCCACCATGCCAACGCCTGGTGTGTAGCGGAACGCTCGGCCCGGTTGGTTGATCGCCGTGGGCCACGAGCTGCCGACGATCTGGCCAGCCGTGTTGATGGCGCGTGCTGCAGCAAATGACATGCCCGGCAATACACCGATATCGGAGTAGGTGCCACTCGCGGAGTTGTGCGCAAACGCGCGGGTGGCACCGCTGAGCGAGAACCAGCCAACGACAGTCCCTTGTTCGCCGACTGCCTGGGGTCTACCTCCCGGCACTCCAAGGTCGGTCACTGTGTACGACTGAGCACTTGCAAAGCTGATGCAGATCGTAAGAAGTGATGAGTGTAGACAGGCAACGAGGCTCGCAGTCTTGAGCCGAGTAATCTGGGTTGGAATCGATTGGGTCTGCATGAATTGTCGCTACTCGCACCTGCGGGAAGTCGTCGCCTCGACGTGTCAAACACTCGATGCGACCGGAGTCGCGAGTTGTGAGCGGCTCATCGCCACGGTGCGTTTGCCGATGTTTCGCCTCACAACCCCTGATGTGCGCGGAAGAGTGTCGGGCTGCCAACATTCTCGAGACGTCCGTTCGGCTACGGCACGGCGGCGACGACCAGCTTTGCGAATGCGTCAACGATCCGTCTCGTGCCAGGCCTCCACCCCAGCGTGCGCGATGTGGACCGGACGTCACAACGCGGCGATTACCGCCCACGAGACCAGCGGCAATCATGCACCAACGCCGCAGTCGAACAGCTCACGTTGTCTCAGCGTCAGTTGCCGAGAATCAACATATGGGCGTTGGTCAGGTCGAAGCCCAACGGGCTCGGGGTGCCCGTTAGCGCGACCTGCGAAACGAACGGCCAGCCGACCAGAGCCTGCCCAGCCGGCAGCGGCACGGACAAGCTAGCGTGCCCCGTTGCGCTCGTTGTCAGCCCTGCAACCGGCAACAGATTGGAAGTGTTCCAGAACGCGGTGCATGACCCTGATAGTAGGTTCGAAGATGGCACGCCAAAGCTGATGCCGAGCAGACCGACCGTCAAGGAAGGCGCATTGCTGACATCAAAGGTCAATAGGCTGCCGACAACCGGTGCGTTCGTCGTCAGCTCTGGAACGGACAAGCCCGAACTGCAGCCAGTACCGATGCGTCGCGTCGCCGAACTGCGCGTGATCGGGTCGAGTCTCAGTGCCCGGAACGCGAACCCTGTCATGTCATAAGCGTAGATGAGGATCTGCCCTGAGTTGTTGATGCTCTTCGCACCTAGAAGGTCGTAACCAGACCCCGGTGGAACCAGTGCGTTGAGGTTACGTGCGCCAAGTGTTTGCGTGTAGATCACCGCGTTGTCGGGGCCACTGGACAGGTAGTAGGAGCCAACGATGACGCCGTGGTCGTTGATGTCGGATGGCACACCGGCCGTTGGGCCGGTCAATTGCGCGATGCCGCCAGCATCCGTGTAGACGAAGCCCGCGTCCGAACCGACACCTGCTCGCAACAAGCCGACAATGTCCCCACGTTCATTTATCGCAGTTGGAAATGCGCCAAGTCCAAATCCGGCTAGCTGCGGTAGCGCGACAACGCCAGTTACGGGCGAGTATCGGAAAGCACCCGGACCACTGAAGCCAACGTTCGGCCGCGCATGACCAGCGATCTGTCCGTGTTCGTTGATGTCCGCAGCGCGACCGGTCAACCCCGGTGTCAGTGGTGTGAGTCCGGTATTCGGATCGAACAGGTAGGGCGCTCTCGTAAACAGGGCGTCGGGGTTGAGCGTGCCAGCGATTTGACCGCTTGTGTTGATCGCATTCGGCCTGGTCCATGCTGGCGCCAGGATTTCAACCATGCCAGTGCTCTGCGACCAGGAGAAACTGCGCGTACCAGACTGACCGACAACATCGCCCAGATCGTTGAGGCCGAACGCATGCGAACCGGTTTCGCCCGCAAGGACACCGAGGTCGACGATGCCTTGCTGGTCGGTGTAGTGGAAGGCGTGAGGCGCGCTGCCGAGCATGTACCAACCGACGACATCACCGAACTCGTTCATGGATGTACCGATAACGCTGCCTCCGCCCGGCGGCACGCCGAGGTCAACGATCGAGTATTCGACTTGCGCGTAGCAAGGAATGCTCAACAGGGTGATCTGCAAACAGGTTGGCAGAAGGGATCTTGCGCGCATCGTTAGCCTCAGTCGAAAAAGCAGTACAGGGGCAGCGGCGTCGTGCTCGCTGGTCAACCTGTCATGTGCATGGCGCGAGCGCTAGCTGCCAGAAACATCGAATACTTTGGCCAGTTGGATCGACCGGACTTGTTGGGCAGGACTCGTCGAGCGGTCGGGACGCTGGTCGTCACGGTTCTCTGTCGAAGAGCGCTCGCCTCGATTGCTACCGAGCTAGCCGCGCCCTGGATTCTCTCTCCCGTGTCAACTGCTCTGCTCTACGACATCACGGGCCTCGTCGACCCCAACACCGTCGACGGGGCCATTGGTTCTGCGGACTATGCGGCGTATTACCTGAACGGCGGAGGCATCGCCGTGGCTGGTGGGCAAAGAAGAGACAGCCCGAGTGCTTCCGCGCAGCAACAGCTACTCGAAGAGTGGCGGCGAATGCGGAGCCTAGTAGAGCTCGAAGACCACTAGCTGCCGCGAAGGGACCCGGCAGCACCAGGCGTCACATTCCAGACGTGATGCGACTTGGCGGACTGCTACGCAGCCACCGGCGTTCGACCTGACGGCCGAGGTCCTCGCGACAAGTTGCTCGACTACTCTGGACCCGGCCACCGGTCTGCCTATGCGCCCGAAACCGCAAGCGACTCATTGGTCATCGACGAGTTCGCAGTGACCAATCGAAGCCGGAATAGCATCGGCCGACTTTCCGGACACCATGGCCGTCAGGGGCTGCACCGAGTGTTACACGGCATCTACGCGTATCCGGAAAATGGCAATGGTCTGCGCATGGCTCTGCGCGACATACTCGGTTCATGAGCATTCGATCGGGAATCGCCGCTGTGTTCGTTCTGGGAGGTCTGATGGCGCAGGGGCGATCACCTGCGAAGGTCGAAGTGCGTTGTGTCGACCTCGACGGCAAGCCGGTTGCGGGCGCTGAGGTCATCGTGTTCACGACCAAACCGATCGCACCAGGCAAGAGCGACATGGTCGAGTCTCGCCCGTTCGTTTCCGACGAACAGGGCAGAGTCGCTACCGTGACCGCGATGAGCCACAGCGGTGGCCACTTCTGGCGCATGGTCTACGCGCGTGTGCCGGACAAGATGGTCGGGTCGAAGATCTCGGCGAGCTGGTCGGGCGGCAAGGCAGCCGACCCGGTGACCGTCGTGATGCAACCGTCCCGCGAGGTGCACGGGCAGGTTCGCGTGCCTGAGGGGTTCGACGTCACGACTGTGACGGTGCGGACGCTCTCACTCAACGGCGTGGTGGGAGACAACCGCTTTGCGATGTCGTTTCCGCGCAGCTACTCGCTGGAGGGGCTGCGCGAAGTTCTGCCGCAACGCTTCGATGCCAAGGTCGACAAGGAGGGACGTTGGAGCCTTCGCGACATTCCGGTCAAGGCGATGCTCTACCTGGCTGCCGAGGGGCCCGGGCTGGCGCAGGCGCAGTGGCACAAGATCCCACGTTTCGGCCAACCCCTGCCGGAGATCCCGGCGCTGCTGCAGATCGAGATGCATCCGGAGAGTTCGATTGCGGGTGTGGTGCGTGGACCGACGGGCTGGCCGCTGGCTAGTGCGCTGGTCACCATCAAGTTGCTCGAGGGCGGCGTCACGACTTCTTGGAAGGCAACCACAGGCGATGATGGCAGTTATCGGCTCCACGGGCTGGCCATGGGCCAGCACCGCGTCAAGGTCACGACCGACGTGGGCGTGATGCGCGAGCTCAACATCGCGCTGCCCCGTGGGCAGCAGCTGGGCGATCAGGATCTGCAGGTCGAGCCGGGGGTTCGCGTGGCCGGCCGCGTCGTCGATTCCAGCGGCAAACCGGTCGAAGGTGTCAGTCTGAGAGCGCTGGATCCGGCCCCCTACGGTCATCGCATCCAACTTGGCGACGGCGCGACCGATCCGCAGGGGCGCTTCGAGATGTTGTTGCCGACCGGCGATGCCGAACTGCACCTGGTCGGTCTTCCCAAGGGATTCACCTACCCGAAGCAGCGTGCGGTGGCGTTGCTTGACGTGCGTGAGGGTGGGGCGGACCTGACGAAGGTCGAGGTCGAGATTGCGCGTGTGAAGTGATCCCGCGCTATCCGGAAACTCGATCGCGCGTAGCCCGCACGAGCTACATCGGCCACCCGAATGCCGATGATTGGCCACATCGCCGCCACCCTCCCACTGAAGCTGCTCCTCATCACGTTCGCGGGATTCGTCAACCGTGATCAATCGCGACTGATCGCCTACCTGCTCGAAGAGAACCGCGTGCTCCGCGAGCTACTGGCGACAAGTAGTCGCGTGACTGACGGCTGCGCGGCCTGACGGCCTGGTTGCCAGCGACAGGCTGGTTGCCGACATCGAAACCGAGCTACCGGTCTGCGAACTCCGCGCAAACCGGCGACTACTCTTTGGTCATCGACAAGTCCGAAGCGACCAATTGGTGCCCGAATCGGCGCGGCGGACTTTTCGGACACTGCGAGGTTCGCTCGTAGTGTGCAGAGTCCAGTTGCTGCCGTCCCAACTCCACGTCTGGTTCGAGCCCCCGCTTCCTATGGTCGCGCCACCACACATCAGCACGTAACCATGCGCCGCATCCCAGCACATGGCCGGAAACGCGCGGTTGCTAGGGCGGTTGTTCGGGTTGGTGGGCGTGCGATCGACCCACTGTTGTGTCGAAGCCACACTGCCAAGCAAGAAGCAAGAGAGAACGGTAGGTAGAAGGGGCTTCATGTGATGCTCTAGCCACCAGCATAGCGACCGTGAGCAACTGCGGAGAGGCGCGTGCAACCAGTCTGACACCGACCCCAACACCTCCTGCGCAGTCTGTAGTTGGCGTGCGCGAGCAGCCTACGTTCATGTGCTTAGCAGCTAAGGCTGTGCTAAGCCATTCATCACAACACGCTGACTTGGTCACGGCGCACGCGCAGTGATGAGCTGGGATACGATGCCCTTCGTGAAGCTCATCGCCTCAAGCAGCGCACTTGCAATGGCCGCGAAGGCACTCTCCTACGGACAGCGGATCACCGACTGCGAATGAACCAGCGGCCGTCGACACGCTCCATCTGGAACGTATCCACCGGAACCCCCTCCACCTTGATACTCCAACTGGCGTAGTCGCCTTTGCGGGTCAAGGTCGGCTTGCGCTTGGCGACATCCCTCACGATCCGCAATAACACCTTGTTGTGGCCTTTCCGCACTTGGTCGACCATCGCATCGAGCTCCTGCTCGTCCTTGGTGGCCAGCAACTCAGGTGACATGTAGGTCTTGAAGAACTCCTTCTCCTTGCCAGTCACGAGCAAGCGCGACATGTCTTCGAGCGCCGCGGCGAGTACCAGGGCTCCGCTCTTGCTGGACTCGCGCACATAGCCCCTGGCCCCCCGCTTATTACCATGTGCCTTGATGAACAGCATGTCGCCATCAGCGTGTTTGGCTTGCACCAGTGAAGCACCCCACTTGTGAGAGTCGACAGCTGCCTTCTCGCCTCCTGCAGGCAACCAAACGATGGTCGGATTGCCAGCCTGCTCGGTCACGACGAATACGTGCTTCTTGACCCCGCGTCGCATCGTGCCCGCCAGGTAGACGCGGTTCTTTGCCAACTCCCTGGCCAGTTTTGGCGCGACCCTTACCAACACGCCTGGGTCCGACGCGAACTGCATGGTCGGAGCCCCGCCAACCGCGCCCAATCGTTTGCCAAGGCCGTCATCGAGCCGCCACGTGCCAACCAACGAAGCGGCAAGCTCGTTGTCGGCATCCGGCTGAACCCGCAGGTCGCTGGGGATCTGTTGGGCGTTGGCGAACGAGACCAAGACGACGGCTATCCATCCCTTCATGCGCTCATTAGATCACCGCTGGGCCTGCGCGCAAAGGCAGGTGGCAACTCATCACCGATCAACCAACGCGACACGTCGCCAACTCGCGCCGCCCGCCTTAGCGCGACAGACATCACGATCGCCATCGGTAAGACCTGCAGGGTCCGCCCTGCAATAGCTCAGCTCAACGCGACAACTCATCCACAAGCGGGTCCGGACGACTCCTTGCTTCGACGTCGAACTACTGGGCCCGTGAGCAACCGTGGCTGGCCCCTGTTCACCGCACGTGCCGCGAGACAACGTGGGAATGTTCAAGCTGCTAGCAGTGTCAATCACAGACTGCCGTCCATCCAGGAGCGAAAGTGAACACGCAACGCAAGTCATGATCAGATCGAAACACAACCGCCACCTGGTTGCCTCCTGCGCGTTGGCGGTTCTTGGCTCATGCGCAAGCCCCCCCGCTCCTTCCAGTATCTACCTGGGATGCAACGCTGACGGGCACGGACAGATTCAACTGAATCCTGATGGCTCATACTTGCTGTGGCTGCTGTTTGCCGAGGGGAAAACGGACTGGGCGATTTGCGGACGCTGGTTCGCGAATACCTACTGGACGACAGACCCACGAGACGGCACTGGCTACTACAGCATCGGACTAATTATCGATGACTGGAAGATGCAGTGGTCGACTGAACCCGGCTTGTCACATGCAGACCTGTGGCGTCCCGAACCCAACCTTGCTCTCGTCGCCGACGTTGACGAAAGCGGGATGATGTATCTGCGGATGGCTGGAGCGACCTTCGTACTCAACCCTTCGGAGGCGAGACTCGCGGTGTCGCATTCCCTGTAGCATGTGACGTCAACCGGAAGCCGCACGGCAAACGGACCCGCGAGACGCGCTGCAGGTGACTACGCACCTGCCGCTACTTACCCGATTCCGGCTTCGGGGTTGGTTGCTTTGGCGGGACCACCTCAGCGAAGCGAAACCAGACTACGACCACCGCTTCGTTCTTTGGCGCATCCTTAATAACCCGCACGCGCACGAGCACACCAGAACCTGCAACCAGAGGCATCGTGCATGAAAGCAACGGGTTCGTCGGCAGAAGGGTGGGGTCCTTAGGCAGCTCGGTAGCGAGTTGCACGGCAAAGATGGCTTGGTCGTCCTTCAGCAAGGCGGCCTCACCCCGCAGCCGCACCGGCTTAGCAGTTGGCGTGCCTGCCGGCTTCTTGTCGTCTGACTTGTCGCTCCCCGACGTTCGGCCAGCCGCGGCTCGCTCGATGCGGAACGGCACAAGCGGAACAGCCAGGACCTCGGGAAGGTTCAGCAGAGTGCCCTGCGCAGTGACGGCTGCCTTGAGCACCTTGCCCGCGCGCACTTGATTGGCTGGCAGCGCGCGGCCAACGAGCAATCCGTGCTCGTTGGCGATCGCCTCGGACATGCGCACCAATGTGCACTGCAAACGAAGTTGGCGTGCTGCCGGTTTGCGGAGTTGCTCCACCATCGAATCCACCAAATCAAGGTGTCCTCTATCGCAGGATACCAACATTGAGTCCGTCGGTTCGTGGTGCTTGAACACGGCCTTGCGGCGACGGCGAAGCTGATTGGGCGGCGGATTGGCAAGGCGCTGCTGCAGAAGCAACTCCCGGCAGTGCGCAGTTACCAGCCGTGCCAGCCGAGCGATCGGGCCAACATTCCCAGCCACATCGGTGCCCGCCTGATCCATGGCATCCGCGACGTCTCGCAGCTTGATCACGGCAGTCCTCTGCGCGCTAGCCCCAGCACTCAGGCACAGACTGGCTAGCAGCAACAGACACCTCATTGGCTTCACGTTTTGCATGACGAACCGACCCTTGATGGTCGTCGCGAGTTCGACCTGGTGTCGAGCCTACTATTCCCTATAGCCAGACAAAGGCTCAACTCAACGCGACAACTCAACCACGAGCGGGTCCGCACTATTCCTTGCTTCGACGTCAAAGTCGAATTGCGTGCTTCGCTGTTCGCCCCCCTGCTCGGCAGATGCGAACAACCTCATCACCACATTTGTAGATGGGATGTATGCAATCCTGAAGCGTCCGTGAGCATCAGCACGCGCTTGGCAAAGACTGTCGTTCAGCTCGTTCACAATCTTCCAACGAGGTGCAGCAATCCCAACTCGTCGGATCGTTCTCCGTGTACCACGACTGTACACCTCGGCCCCTGCGACCGCGGTTCCGTCATTCCAGAGAACCCTCCCGGCGCGGTTCGCAAACTTGCGTAACCGAACCTCCATCTCACCCTTCTCGCTGACTGGCTCAACGGCGTAACCAACGCCTCGAACAACCGCGACGATCACTTGCTCCCGTTCCTTGGGTAGCAGTAGGCACCGCCCGCTGCCGTCGGTCGTTGCGTGCACCGCAAGACGGCCTCGAAAGTTGTACCCTGGCATCAGCGAGACACGAGCTCCACGCACAGGCTTGCCATCAGGATCGATGAGCCGCACGACCAAGGATCGATCCAACCCGAGTGACGTCTCGCCGAAGTCTCTCGAAGACTTGACCTGAAGGCGCAGCACAACAGCCCCCACGTCGGCAAACGGCGTCACGAAAGCCGGCGGGGCGACCCCGTCCCGGCTGAGATTCTGCCGCACCACTGGATCGTGCAAAGGCACAACGAGACGGACACGATTTGCTCCGAGGGGCGTATTCGGAAACGAGAATCCGCCATTGTCATCAGTTCGGCACACCAAGGTCGGGCCTTGCAGGAACCAACCGCCGCCACGATTGAGGTTGGTCACGTCGAAGCTTTCACACAGGATGACCGGTACCCCACTCGCAGGAACCTTGCCATCAAGGGTCAATCGACCTCGAACTGGCATTTGCCGATGCAGCAGTATCCGAAGCGGCTTGTCATTCTTGGCACGCTCCTTCTGGTCAAAGTACTGACCACCGCCCAACCAACCGGCAAATGCCTCCGCGTACCCATCTGCGCATGCAGCGAGAGTGACACTTGTGTTCTTGTTCTTCGGCCAAGGACTGGCCTTTGCCGGAACAACGACTCTAGCTAGACCATCTTTGTCAGCCACTCCTACCGGTCGCCAGTAGTTGAGGGACCAGTCCGCAGCATCCAGGACGGGAAATGCAGGCCGATAGCCAAGTCCACCTGAGCGATGGCGAATTCTCGCAAAGGGCACGGGCTTGCCCGTGCTGGCTTCGACAACTTGCACGGGGATCTCAACGGGCGCGGGTAGCGTCAGAACTTGTAGCTTTGCAGGGCTGTTCTCCACGCTGGCCATGATCCACGACGCCCAGAGCACTTGCCCATCTCTGGTCAACACCTCGAGCGTTCCACGCCCGCCAGGCATCGGCGGAATCACCAGTGTTCCGTTCGCATCGGGAGCCAGAGGTACCGAGTGCATGTTGGCCAGATGCAAACACACTCGAAACTGCAGTGGCCCCACGTTGCTCCATGGCTCTTGCCCATCGACACGCACTCGAAGGCCAACCGCTTGTTTGTGCGCGGGCCCCAATTCTAGATACGCACCTGCAGCGACATGCTCGTGAATGGAAGTTACGACTAGCTGATCGTTCTCGCGCCAGCTGGCAAAGGCTGAGTAGCTTCGTCCCGGCAGCAAGGCAGCAGAGAAGCGACCCTTGCCGTCAGCATCGACCTGTACGACATCCACGTCTCCGTATTGGCGACACCAGCCGACGGGCCGATGCACAAGCATCACATGAGAGGCTGCGACCGATGCGCCTGTCGAATCAACAACCCGTCCGACCGCCTTCTTCCGCTCGGACTCCTGTCCGACCAAGGCCCCAAGCAGCATCAGCTGCACAATCATGAACCGCATGGACGCCATTGTCGCACGCAGCCGTTGCAACAGCGTGCCGTAATGAGCCCTCAGCCAAACTTCGGTTGAGGATCACTAGCCATGTTCGACCAGCGTCCTGTTCGGTCCCCCTTTTCTGTTCTCGGGTTCATAACCCAAAGCCGTGCTCTCAGAGTACGAGAGCATTTTGGGCCTGAATTGCTCTCTGCCTCATAACCCGCTGAGCGTGGCACGAACGCGCATTCCGATCAGCACCGCGCCCCCACCGCCGCATCTAACCACGCGCCGCAGCCTTACAACCCCACCGTACATGACAACGCCCTCAGGCGTTTCGGCCTGAAGGCGTTGAAGTAGTTGGCGAACCAACGATTGGTAGAGCAGTCCGGACGCTCTTCGTCACTGCTCTCTGTTCGAAGAGCGTTCCGACCGGTCATACCCCAGAGCCACCAGCCCGGCTGATCGTTGCGCGGGAAGGCACCGAGTAGCCCCTCAAGACGGCCTGCGGGATACTGCGCGCTTAAGGTCGCTGCACCCGCCGGACCGCCCGCAGCCCCAGATGCCCGATGAAGTTTCGCGGGTCCTGGCCTCGATTCGCCGACCCAGCGCTCTCGGCCGTGTCGCGGAAGCTGCCGCCTCGGTAGACGACCGTGGCACTGCCCGCGTTCGCTCCACGCAACCCATCACCTGGCCTGGCAGTTGTCTTGTAGTTGCTCCAGGTATCGCGGCACCACTCCCATACGTTGCCGTGCATGTCGTAGAGGCCGAACAAGTTCGGGCGGAACGAGCCGACCGGTGCGTGCGCGAGGTGAGTGTCGTTCCACGCTTCGTGTCCGCCCCAGAGTTGACTAATCGCACTCTGGTCACTGACGTTCGCGAAGTGCTGCAAGTCTGCCAGTTCGCAACACCAGATCGACGACGTCCCGGCGCGGCAGGAGTACTCCCACTGGGCCTCCGTAGGCAGTTCCAAGCCGTAACGCCTCGCCAATGCGTCGCAGTCAGTCCAGCTCACTCGAGAAACCGGGTTCGCTAGGGTGATCCAGGGGCCGTAGACTTGCCTACCAGCCTTGAAGGCATTCGGTAGCGAGTCAACATCATCTAGCGACTGGAGCCTCATCCACTGCCCCTGGGTCAGTTCGTGACGTGCGATCATGAAGGCGTCCAGCGTTACCTCGACGACGGGCGCCTCGTGGAGTCGCGCGCGCGAATTGAAGTTGGGGGCATCCTGGTCGTCGCGCTGCGAGCCCATCAGAAACGTGCCCGCTGGTAGCAGGACGAAGACGATTCCTGTGTCGTCTCCGACCTCGATCGAACCGTCCTCACGATGGTCGGGCACCGGGATCAGGAAGGGATCGCTCTCGCCGTCCCAAGCGGAGCGCAAGTGATAGAACTCCCACAGGCGCGTCACTGGATTCATTCCGATCGGCACGAGACCGAGCAGCCCGTTCTCAAGCAGGCTCGCATCGAAGCCTGCGTATTGTGCGTGTGCGGTCACCCCATCGGCTGCCGCAATCGCCGCTGCAGCCCGACCCCACGTGGTTGGCGCTCTTGGGTTCTCCCGGGTCAGCCGTTCGACCGCGAGAGACCAGCGCAGGTCACGGGCCACGATCGCACGTCGCCGCTCCTTCAGTTCGTCCAGCCCGACGGTGACCTCACCGAGGACAGATGCCAAGACCTCAGCGGCCATGGCTCCCTGGGCCTCGTCGATGGCGGCCTCAGTCGCAGTCGGCGTCATGGCGATCGCAGAGTTTTCGGACCGTGTTTGCGCGGGGCGCAGGCTCCGCAGCTGTCTGTACAAGGCAATGAGCGAGCGACTCTGCGATGCGTCGGAACGATCGCGCAGTTCGTCCAGCGCCGCATCAATGTCGGTACGCAACGTCTGCAGGTCATCACAGTCAGCGAGCCATGCGCGCAGCGCCTCGGTCCGGCTTGGCCAGGGCGGCTGCAGCCCATCGGCGTCCGTGCGCATCCGCTCCAAAAGAGGGACCGTGGCCAGCAGGTTGAACTCACGGACCGTGCTCGCGAGTCGCTGGGCGCGGTGTTCCGCGAGTTCCGCGCTATCGGCGGCGCGGACGGCGTACGCAAGAGACAAGACGGCGCCCACTACCGCCGTCACCAACACGGCGATCGCCGTTCCGCGATTGCGGCGGATCCACGCCGCCAGCTCCGCGCGCGCCCCGGTCCGATGCGCCTGCACAACCCGCCCTTCGAGGAACGCGCCGAGGTCAGTGCCGAGCGCCGCGAGGTCCGTGTAGCGCGCCTGCGGATCGCGCGCCATCGCCTTCTCCTGGATAGCGATCAGCTCCGGGGGTACGTCGCGCGCGTCAATGGGCCGCGGTCGATTCAGGCGAACCGCCTCGAGAAGCTCGTCGCGGGCCATGCCCCTATCGGGAAGGACGAAGGGCGCCGTGCCTGCGAGTAGTTCGTAGAGCATCGCGCCGACGGCGTAGACATCGCTGCGGGCGTCGACCCGGTCAACCTGCCCCAACGCCTGTTCCGGCGGCATATAAGCCGGGGTGCCAAGCACGTGGCCCATGCGCGTGACGTCGGAGGGCGCATCAGACGCGCCCTCGGCCGACGCCACCGGTTCACTGTCCAGGCGCGCCCCCCGCACCCGCGCCAACCCCCAGTCCATAACGTGGACCTCGCCGAAACGCCCGACCATCACGTTCGCCGGCTTCAGGTCACGGTGCACGATGCCCTTCGAGTTGGCGTAGGACACAGCTTCGCAGACCCTCGCCAACACGCCCAGCATGCGGACCCGGCTCCAGCCATCGCGTCCATCACGGACCTTGGCGAGGACCGTACTGAGGTCTTCGCCGTGCACCAACCGCATCGTGAAGAACGCGCGCCCGCCCGCATCCGTCCCGAGTTCGTGCACCGGCACGATGCCAGGGTGGTCGAGCTGGCTCGAGATCCGTGCCTCGTTGACGAATCGCTTCATCGCCGCCGCGCCCACGGGAGGCGTCGCACCCGTAGGCGCGGAACCGTCTCGCCCGAGCACGATCTTCATTGCCAGGCTGCGCCGCAGCTTCTTGTCCCACACCCGCAACACGACCCCACCTCCGCCGCGACCGAGCACCGCACGAAATGAGTAACGCTTGGTGTCGGGGATCTGCACGCCCAACCGTTCGATCAGCTCGGCAGGATCCGATTCATCTGCAGGCAGATCCAGGGAGAGCGGCGGCCGGGTCACCCCCAGGTCGCTCGCAATCTGGCCAGGCACGACCCGCTCGACCATCGGCGCGAACAGCTGCCAATCGTCGTGCATCGAACGCAAGTCCGCTTCGAACTCCGGATGGGTGCTTACGAGCTTCTCGAAGGGGATCTCACGCCCCTCCTCGACCGCCTCGAGCCACCCCGCGAACACCTGCTCTGCGTCGTCTGCACTGCTTGTCATTACCTACTCCCCTTGTTCACGAGTCCCGCTCCGAACCGCCTTCGAGCAGCGGCCGCAACGTGCGCCGCAGCCGGATCCAGGCGCGTTGGTGCAGCTGCCGCGCCGCCCCCTGCTCGCGATGCAGTTCCTTGGCCACCCGTTCCCAGGACTCACCGCAGTAGTCGCGAAGCAGCACCACCCGGCGTTGGGCCTCGGGCAGCTCTGCCACCGCGCGATCGAGCAGCTCACGAACCTCGGACAGCTGCGCCTGGCTCGCCGGGCTCTTGGCGCTGTTGTCCGGCAGCCGCCCGGCGTCGTTATCAGTCCCCTCGGACACGGCCCGTCGGACGTCGCGCTTATCCGCCAACACGTGATCGTGTGCGTCACGGATCTGGTTGGTCGCGATCAGCGACAACCAGTGCAACAGGCTCGCCGCCGACCGGGGCTCAAGGTCTTTGATCTTCGGCATCGCCGCCAAGAACGTGTTCTGCACCAGATCCATCGAATCATGCATTCTCCGGACCGGCGAGTTGCCGAGCTGAATGCGCACGATGCGATGCAGTCGCTCTTGGTAGCGTTCGACCAATTCGTGCAGAGCCGCATCATCACCGCGCTTGGCCTTGGCCAGCAGCGCCAGCGAGATCTGCTCCGCAGGCAGATCGTCGCCGCTCATAGACGCTGCGAGCAGATCGTCGGGCTCGCTGTCTCCGGTGTTCATCGTGCTCGCCATGGGTTGCTGTCTGTAGTGACGGATCCTCGCGGCCCCTGTCACGCTCGATCTGCCTCGGGACGAGAGATTCTTCCAATTCGAAGCCACTGTCGAGTCAGTGATCGCAGCCACACCGTCCCGCATGACCGCAGCGGATCGTCGCACTTGGCGCAGATTGAACCAACCGACAGCCTCCGACCAGGGCCAGGAATCATTCTGCCTAGCCGCGGATCGCGATCCGTTCAGCCCGAAGCTGCATCGTGCCAGTCGTTCTTGTGGCCCCCAGACACAGGCAACGTGAGTCTTGACGTTCGAGAGTTCACCGCGACGAACGGCCCACTGGTCTCACGCAGGCATCGGTCACGTGGGGCTGAATTTGCTTTCCTGAAGACCACTCGCGTGACAACTGGGCCGCGCTGCCGTCGATCGGGTTCCCACGCGCTGCGCCGACTCCACGAGCACCGGATGTCAGCACGTTCTCTCGACCTGCGTCTTTCCAACATTCCGACTAGTCGCGTCCCCCCGAACGCTCTCAGGACCTGATCATGAGCCATTCCACCTTCCCCGCACGACTTGCCTTCGCCGCCTGCTCGATCGCCCTTCTGCTAGCGACCGACTCCGCCGTGGCACAGTGCGGCGCCACCGTCAGCACTCCGGCTTTCAACGCCAACTGGACAATCCAGAACTCACCGTACTGCGTCACGCAGACCATCCAGGTAGGCAACCTGACGATCGATCCAGGCGTTGAGATTCGCATGGCGCCAGGAGCCTCCCTGCAGGTTGTTTCGTGGCTGCGCGCGAATGGCACACGCGAGCAACCTGTCGTGTTCCGGGCGCAGAACCTCGCTCAGGGTCGCTGGGGCGGGATCGAGTTTGCCGGGCCGGTTGCTCCGAACAACGCCTCCTCGCTGAGCCATTGCGTCGTCACAGAAGCTGGCGACAGCGGCGTGCGGATCCTCAACAACGACCAAGTCACCCTGCAGGGTTGCTCCATCCGCAACAACACGAGCGCTCTCAACGGCGGTGGCCTGCGAGTGCAATTGACCAGCGGGTTCGTCACGGCCTTCGCATGCGAGATCGAGAACAACCAGGCGGCGCACCACGGCGGCGGTGTTCACGCAACGACTAGCGGAGGCGCTACGTTCGCTCTCGCCGATTGCCTAATCCAAGGCAACCTCGCCAATCCGAGCAACGCGGCCGGAAACATCCAAGGCGGCGGAATCTGGTCTTCGGGAAACTTGGCGCTGCTCGCCTGCAAGGTCGCCGGCAATCGAGCGGCCACGCAGGTGTGCTTCGGCTCGATCGCCGCACGTGGCGGAGGCATCTACGCCACCAATGGCGACGTGTTCGTTGCCAACTCCGTCGTGGTCGAGAACGAGTGCTCTGCAACGACCAGCACCGCCGCATGCGGTGGCCAAAGCGGTATCTCCGAGGGCGGTGGTCTATGGACTGGCGCGACCATCGGATCGCTCACGGTGCGAAACTCACTGGTTTGCTGCAACTCAGCGAGTGCGAGTGGACCAGGCACTGCGCAACGTGGCTCGGGAGTCTTCACCGCAGCGGCCACTGCCAGCCTTGAGAACTGCACAGTTGCCCGCAACTGGAACCAAGGAATCCATGTCGCATCGGGAAGCACAGGCCTCAGCAACAGCATCGTCTTCCATCACTCCATTGCGAGCATCCAGGGCACCGCCGTCGCAACGTACTCAAACATCGAGGGCAGCCACCCCGGCACTGGAAACATCAACTTCAACCCAGTGTTTTCGGGGCCTGGGTGCGAGCCTGAACACTTCGCATTGCAACCGTTCTCGCCTTGCATCGACGCCGGCGACCCAGCCGCCTCAGCCAACGACAGCTGCCGCCCACCGGCACAGGGCACCGGGCGAAATGACATTGGCGCCCTCGGAGGACCGGGGAACTGCGGCTTCACCGGCCCTTCTGTCATCGTTTGCGGTGCACAAACCTACGGCACGCTCATGCAACCCGGCGGCGACATCACGCTCGACTGGAACGCAACGGGCAACGCCCCTCCACACCCTGGCACGATTTCGATAGGCAACGGTACACCGTCAACCGCCGGACTCATGCTGATCAGCCTCGCACCCGCAAACTCAGTGATCGGCGGCGTCACGATCCTCGTAGATCTCAGCAGCGTGAACCCGGTACCAATCCAGCTCAACGCACAAGGTACTTGGTCAGCCTCCATCAACTTGCAGCTGCCGTTCCTGGTCGGATTACCCATCTTCCTGCAAGCCATCGAACTACCGTCGGGCTCAGCCCCGCGGGCTTCGAATGGCCTGCGTGTCGCCAGTTGTTTTTAGCTGCGAATGGACGCCTTCAACGGGGCCTTCGTATCACAGACTCGACGGCGCCCTCCTCGTAGCGATGATCGGCAGCGACTCAGGAGCTGACACGCCCAGACAGTTGCCGATTGCCCCAAAGCAGCCGCCGATTCATCTCGGTTGACCGACCCGCGAAGTGAACCACGCCTCCGTCGCATTCCAGCGGTGATGCGACAGCTAACGCCGAACGGCCTGCTTCATTGCGACAGATTGGTTGCGCCGCCACCAATCGCCTGCCAGCCGACCGAAACCGACGACTTGGTCATTGGTCATCGACGAATCGGAGCTACCAATTCGATCATCGACCAAAATGCGGCGTCCGAGATCGCTGGGCAGTACAATCCCCTGGCCTCTGAAACTGACAATTGCTCATGGACCAACAAATGACCAAAGTCGAACTACGATCGATGACCCCGGAGAATCGAGCGGAGTATGCCACGTTGGTGCACTCGTCGTTCAACGCTTGGTACTCGGCGCGAGGTTGGCCCAGAGACTACTTCTCATGCGCCGAGACGGACGTGGGCATCTTCTATGACGTCTACGAGGACCTCACACCTGGCTGCAACATTGCCGCTTTTGACCGCGATTCGGGCCGTCTCTTGGGTGCATGCTTCTACCACCCACGCCCCCACCACATGAGTTTCGGCATCATGTCGGTGCATCCCGCATCCTTTGGCCAAGGAGTGGGGAAGGCCATGACGCATCACATCATCGAACTCGCCCAGGAGCGCAGCACGCCTCTGCGGCTGGTGGGCAGCTCACTGAACATCGACAGTTTCTCTCTCTACAACCGGGCAGGATTCGTTCCTCGCGACTCTTACAATGACATGGTCATCCCGGTTCCGGAGACCTACGACCCCCACGCCACTGCAGGCCTCGATCGCGTTCGGGAAGCGCGCCTCGATGACATCGCCGAGATGGCACGTGTCGAAAAGAAGGTCAGCGGCATCACACGTGAGCTCGACTATGATTACGTCATCCGGAACGAACGGGGCATATTCCAGACACTTGTCATCGCGGACGAACAGGGCAACGGGCTTTCAGGCTTCCTGATTTCGGTAAAGCACCCGGCGCTTGAGATGATTGGCCCGGCTGTCGCCTCGACCGAGGGCGACATGCGCGCCCTCGTGTCGCGCGGTCTCAAGCTTTACCGCGGATCGGCGGCCTTGCTCGTCATCCCAATGCAGAAACGCCTGCTCGTGGAGCAGGTCTACGAATGGGGTGGCCGCAATGTCGAGACGCACCTCTTCCAGGTGCACGGTGACTTCTACGGCTTCTCGGGTGTGAATCTGCCCAGCTTTCTGCCGGAGACTGGCTAACACGATACCACGACTCAACGACGACCAACGCCGACGCCTCGCAGCCAAGGGCAAGCCCGCAGTGTCCGGAAATTGCGCCGAGCCTGTTCGGGTGTGAATTGGTCACTTCAAAGTCGTTGATGGCCAATGAGTGATCGTCGGTTTGCGCCGAGTTCGCAGGCCGGTCGCGCGATCCGATGTTGGTAACCAGCTTGTTGGCGAGGGACTAGGCCGCCAGGCCGAGCGGCGGTAGCTGCATAGCAGTCCGCCAAGTCGCTCATCAACGAGCACCCTGTCACCTTCGGGCGTGGCATCCGAAAATTGGATCGCGATCCAGCAGCACGAGTTACGTCGACCGCTCGAAGGTCGATGATTCGGCTCGATGACCACCAATTTCCCCCTGAGGCTGCTGCTGGCCACCTTCGCCGGCTGGGTCAACCGACACCAAGCCCAAGCCATCGAGTATCTCGCCGAGGAGAACCGCGTGCTCAAGGAGCAGCTAGGCAATAAGCGGCTGCGCCTGACCGACGACCAACGGCGACGCCTCGCAGCCAAGGGCAAACCACTCGGTCGACGACTTCTCGACCAGGTCGCAGCGATCGTCACTCCGGACACGATCCTCAGGTGGCATCGCAAGCTGGTAGCCGCCCACCACACCTACCCGGCCAAGAAGCGCGTTGGCCGCCCAGGACTCATGAAGGCCATCCGCGAACTGATCGTGCGCATGGCAAGAGACAACGCGAGCTGGGGCTACCTGCGCATACATGGTGAGCTGAAGAAGGTCGGACACAACGTCGCTCGAACAACGATCGCCAAGATGCTGAAGGACAGCGGCGTCGAACCGAGCCCCGATCGACCAACATCGTGGTCGACGTCCCTCAAGTCACACGCTGACGTCATCGCCGCCGCCGACTTCTTCACCGTCGACGTGTGGACGAAGCGCGGGCTGGTGACGCACTACGTGTTCTTCGTCATCCATCACGCCACGCGCATGGTTGAGACTGCCGGCGTCACACCGAGCCCCGGCGGCAACTTCATGACGCAAGTCGCGCGCAACCTGACTGATCACGTCGACGGCTTTCTGCGCGGCAAGAAGTTCCTGATCCTCGACAACGACAGGCTGTTCACGAAGCAGTTCTGCAGCATCCTTAGCGACGCTGGTTGCGAGGTCGTGCGCACGGCTATCCAGGCACCGAACATGAACGCGTTCGCGGAACGCTGGGTCCAGACCGTGAAGCGCGAATGCCTGAGCAAGCTGATCCTGTTTGGCGAAGGACATCTGCGGCGCGCGCTCTCCGAATTCGCCAATCACTATCACCAGGATCGCCCGCATCAATCGTTGGGCAACAATCCGATCGAACGGCAATCGAAGGACCCGCCGACCGAAGGCGAAATCGTCGTTGATGAGCGACTTGGCGGTCTGCTTCGTAGCTACCGTCGTTCGGCCTGACGGCCTGGGTCCTCGGTGACAAGCTGATTCCCGACCTCGAACCCGGCCACCGGTCTGCCTGCTCGGCCGAAACCGCCATCGACTCGTTGGTCATCGACGAATCAGAACTGGTCAATTCACGCCGGAAACGCGTCGGCCGACTTTCCGGATACCACGAGCTACCGGCGTTCGGCCTGACGGCCTGGGTCCTCGTTGACAAGCTGATTCCCGACCTCGGCCCGGCCACCGCTCTGCCTACTCGGCCGAAACCACCGATCAGTCCTTGGTCATCGACGAGTCGGAACTGGCCAATTCGGCTGAGAATCGGGTCGGCGGACTTTTCGGACACTGCGCGAAGCAACCAATTCACGCCCGAATCGCGTCGGCTGACTTTCCGGAGACCACGCCGTCGATCCGGAAGCGCGGGGGTGTGCTAATCTGCTCGCGTGAGCAGTTTGTCGACCACGGTCGGTAACAGCACGGGCTTCTCCGTCTCCGAATCGACTAGCGCGAAACGGAGGGGGCCACGACTATCGGGAGAGGCCCCGCGGCCTCGCATACGGCGCACGACTACATCGATTTCGCCCGCCTGACTACAACGGATCAGAGAAACCCCGGCAGACGTGGCGACCTTGATGGCGCCTGATTGGAATCCCTCGCGACTCACGATGATCCCCTTGTGAGTCGCAGTGTCCTGAAGCACCGACCGGAACTGCTGCACGATGTCGACGCCCACCTTCGCATTCCAGTTCTTGCATTCGATGCCAACCCTATGATGCAAGCCCAGACCATCGGCTCGCTCGGCCCAGACATCAAACGTGTATGGCTGACCGCTAGCTCCAGGCCGCTTCTTCTGCGTTTCCACTCGATACCTGCCGTAGCCCTTGAGCTGCCGGAAGATCTCGGCGACGAGAGATTCGTATTCTTCGTAGTTCACGCTGGGTTGTGCCTGGTTCAAGCAATCGTGCGAATCTGCTCCGGCGAGATCGCCTCCCCGAGCGTGAGCTCGACCGCAAGGCGGCAGATGCAGGCCATGTTATCCGCCGGCCCACATGGAAACGCACCGGCGCCAGCACCACATTCGCCTTCGTGGGGACAGGACCAAACGCCCCCGAGCACGAAACTGCGCAGGACATTCTGGCGAATCGAATACGTAATCCTGCCGCGGGCAACCGCCCCGTCCGTTTCGGAATTCGTCGTGGCCCAGCCATCCTGCATTCGCCACGCAGGTTGCCAGCCCGATGAGTAGAGGCGGTGAGACTCGGGTGTCAGGCATAGGAAGGCATCGGGTCGCCTTGCCCTCACCGCGAACGCCTCGCGCAGGTCCACCAACGGCTGCAGCAATGGTTGCACGCCAGATCGTTGCGACGAGTCTTCGTTCGTGGAGCCCACCAGCGCCTTTACAAGCTGCCGCGATTCCTCAACCGTCTCCTCGGGATCTTGCCAACCGAGCTTCGATCCCAAGGCGCGCGCAAGCTTGAGGTAGGAATCCTTCTCGGAGTCCTCGACTTGGTCCACTTCCCCTGAGGCCAACAACCGCAGTGAGCGAAGCATGCGAGTCACCGGGTTGTAGGCCGCCAGATCGACGGAATCCCAATCATTCGACACCGGCACCATGAGGCAGATGTCGTGCAGACAAAGCCGCGTGGGCACATTCAACTCGAGGGCGCTACACAGGGCCGGAAAGAGCGTGTACTCCGGCTCGAGACAGATGCGACGTGCGGTCTCTCGCCTCGCAACCTCACGGGAGTGGTTTGCCATCAACCAGTGCCCTTCGCAGGCAACGGCGATCGGCTCCATCAGGAACGCCGTCGTCAGGTGCGCGTCCCGGTCCTGCGGCGCGATCGCCGGCAGAAACTCACGTGGAACCTTGTGGAAGACCTCACGCCCCCACCTGTCGGTCTCCAGACGCCCGAACAGGCGATGCATTCCGGACTGCGCTGACGTCCATTCACCGAGGAACGCACGCAACGCCGGCTCGAACTTCGCTGGATATACACCGTGATCGATCGCGCTCATGAGCGGGATCGACAGACCATCCTTCTCGGGATCCAGCCCGAGCGAAACCATGGCCTTCATCAAGTCTGCGAACGCCCTGGCCTGCTTGAGTCCATTCAAGGTCATCAAGAGTCCGTAGGACGTCGAGTGGTACTGCATGAAGTGCACCCACTCGTGAATCATCGTGCACCATGCGTCGACGCTGTCCGGGTCTCCGAGGACGACGTCCTTCTCTGTCAGGTTCCGGTCGTGCTGTGTAGCGATTGAAATCGAGTAAGGATCGAATGCTCCCTCAGTGATCCCAGCCCCGTGAGCGATACCACGCGAAGCCGTAACCCGCCGAAGGACGCCAGCCTGTTCCGGTGACAGACGACCTTGTTCATTGCTGTGCATGACCTACTCGGGGATGAAGTTCACGTGCTCGCACTCTGAGCACTTCAGCTGGAGCACGACATCAGATCGTTGCAGTGTGGGGTCCAAGCCCATCTGCTTGAATACGGCCAACATCGAGTCGCGAGCATCCTTCCTGGCCGCCTCGAAACGACCACCGAACGAGACGCCGCATTTCTCGCAGTTCGGCACACCGGCGCGCCCTACGTCACTGTCCATCTCCATGGGGTCAGGGTATCGCGGGCGATCCGTTCAGGCCATCCCCAGTGATTGGCGGCGGCCTGAGGGCCTGGGTCCTCGTCGACAAGCTGATTCCCGACCTCGATCCGAGCCCGCGCTATCCGAAAACTCAATCGCGCTTGGGCGGCAGCAGTTACATAGGCCACGCGACGGCCGATGATTCGGCCAGATGGCCGACAACTTCCCACTTCGGTTCCTGCTCGCCGCGTTCGGCGGTTGGGTCAATCGACACCAAGCCAAGGCAGTCAATACCTGATCGAGGGGCCATCGTCACGCAGCGCCAACATGTGCTGCGCGCCGACGACCCCATTGACGTACGACCTGACGCGCGGCCGCATCACCTATCGACTCGGTTGGCGTTACCGAGTCCGACGGCGCACTGTAGCCAGCTCCCGATCGATCATCCCACGATCTGACCCTCAGCGACGAGCAGGTCTCTGAATACCAGCGGGCGCCAACGGTCTGCCGGCTCGGCGCGCGGCCGAGAATCGCACCAGTGGCCGGCGTTGCATCGCCTTCTGCAACGACCACCGTCTCGATCGCACAAGCGTCGGCCCGGCAACGGGCTTGACCGTCGTGTCGAACTCGGGGCCAAACCGTACAATTCGCGTGGGACGCACCCTGGCCTTCGCCGGCGACCGAATGCCACCGGCTTGTGTATCGGGGCACCGATCCCTTTGAACTCCATGCGTGACGACAAACGAATCCCGTATCCGAAGAGATCCAAGCGTCGGCTTAGCAAAGCCGAAGCCCGACACGTCTTGAAGACTTACGGTGGCCGTTGCTTCATGTGCTTGTGGGAGGCCGAGCGCGATGGTGAGCACGCCACGCTTCCGATCGACTCGTACGTCGAGGAAGCCCATTTCCGTGCCTGGTCCCAAGGCGGCGACACGGACCCGAGCAACATCTTCCTACTGTGCCCGGCGCACCATCGAACGTTCGACCACACGGACGAGAGAATGCGGCTGCGGTTTGCCCTGGACGAGTTTCACGACCGCACGGACACACAACTCAGCCTTCCCGACTACGAGAGACTCGCCATCAGAACGGCGATTCACGCTCCCCCGAGGTCCGGGCTTCGCCACGAGATCTGGATGACCAAGGCCCGGTTCCCGCACGGCCCCAGCCTCCTTGCAGAAGAAGCAGAGTTATTCCTTGCTCAGGGCAAAGCCGCAGAGGCATGGTCGGCAGCGCGCGCCATACTCCGAGCAACCAAACCCGACGATGATCTCGAACGAGCTGGAGCGTTCTCCGTAGCCGCGCAAGCGGCCCAGATGTTCGGCGATCTCGACCTCGCGGTCGCCCTGACGAGCGAGGCCTTGCAGCATCTCGACCGCACGCAGCTGTCCGGCCGCCACAAGGTCCTACTGCGAACGAAGAGAACGACGGAGCTTGCCAATCACGTCATGACGACGTCCAGGGAACCCGGCCGATTCGCTGCCTTCGACGTGCTCGACGGACTCAAGGGCGACCTGCGAGGAATCGGACGCCTAGGAGAACAGACCGCCGTCCATCTCGATGCCTTCATCCACGCTCGAGACCTGGCCCGTTGGCGCAAGACACCCCGACGGATGCGAGGCCCTGCTACGAAACTCGTCAAGGAGTCCGAACAGATAGCGAAGCGAACGCTCGGCCAGGGCCCACTGGCCGAAACGCGACGAGAGCTAAACGTTGCACACACCCTGTTCGACGTTGGCGGTTTCGACGAAGCAAGCCAACTGCTTATCAAGGGCGCAAATGCCCTGCGCAGCATCGGCGACTGCTGGAATGCCGCCTTGACGGGGTTCCAAGCTGCCGAAGCAGTCCTCAGGGGAACCCCAGCAACAGACAACGATGCAACGCGCACCGCACGCGACCTCATCCGTCAATCCCTGCACGACTCGATCTCCGTCCGCAACGCCGATGTCTACTGGACGCACCTACTCGAAGCGGCTGCGGCTCTCGGAATCTACGCTGCCACGCCCGACGGCGGCAGCGCCCCTCTATCGCTGGGCCGACTCGTCGAACGCCGAGTGAGCACCGGATCCCGAGAATTGCGAGACATTCAGAACGCCCGCAATGGCATTCGACTGAACCCAAGACCGCACTCCTACTTCATGAGCAACATCACCGAGACGGTACGGCGCAGGCTCGCGTAACGACCGCGCGACTTCCGGCGGCCAAAGATTGGTGACGCAGTCCAGCCGCCCGGTGGCGGCCCTATGCAGAAAGCGGCGAGCGCCTTGAAACGCCCCAACGGTTCGCTGTCGGTGGCCTGGATGATCTTGGCGACGCCGTGCTATCCGGAAACTCGATCGCGCTTCGGCGGCAGGAGTTCCATCGTCTACGCCTTACCGACGACCAGCGACGCCGACTTGCAGCGAAGGGAAAGAAACTCGGCCGCCGTCTTCTGGACCGCGTTGCCACGATCGTCACGCCGGACACGATCCTCAGATGGCATAGCAAGCTGGTAGCCGCCCACCACACCTACTCAGCCAAGAAGCGCGTTGGTCGACCTGGACTCATGAAGTCCATTCGCGAGTTGATCGTGCGCATGGCCACGGACAACTCCTGCTGGGGCTACCTGCGCATCCGCGGCGAGCTCAAGAAGGTCGGCCACACCGTCGCACGCACGACCATCGCGAAGACGCTGAAGGACAACGGCATTGCACCGAGCCCCGATCGGCCGACATCATGGAGGACGTTCCTGAAGTCACACGCTGACGTCATCGCTGCCGCCGACTACTTCACCGTAGACGTGTGGACGAAGCGCGGACTGCTGACGCACTACGTGTTCTTCGTGATCCATCACGCGACACGCATGGTCGAGATTGCCGGCGTCACTCCGAACCCCGGCGGCAACTTCATGGCTCAGGTTGCGCGCAACCTCACCGATCACGTCGACGGCTTCCTGCGCGACAAGAAGTACCTGATCCTCGACAACGATGCGCTGCTCACGAAGCAGTTCTGCAGCATCCTTGGCGACGCTGGTTGCGAAGTCGTCCGCACGGCCATCCAGGCACCCAACATGAACGCGTTCGCAGAGCGATTCGTGCAAACGGTCAAGCGCGAGTGCCTGAGCAAGCTGATCCTGTTTGGTGAAGGACATCTGCGCCGCGCACTTTCCGAGTTCACCGCCCACTATCATGAGCAGCGTCCTCACCAGGGAATCGACAACAAGCTGATCAATCCAACCACCGGCGAGCCACCAGATGGCAACAGGGTGGTCGTTGATGAGCGACTCGGCGGGCTGCTATGCAGCTATCGCCGTTCGGCCTGACGCCTAGCTCCTCGTAACAGGCTGGTTATCGACCACGAACCGAGCCACAGGTCTGTGAACTCGGCGCAAACCAGCGACCACTCATTGGTCATCGACGACTTCGAAGCGACCAATTCTGTGTCAAACTGACTCGGCGCAGTTTACGGACACTGCGCCCCCGACATCCAAACGTCTGGCCGACTGGGCGCTTGGCGCCATTCTTGTAACAGGCCCTGAGCCTCAAGCGCTGCTTCGGGCACCTAGCTACTCTTCCATGATGCTCCGCGCCTTGCTGATCGTACTCCTGGCTTCCCTCGATCTCCCAGCTCAAGTTGTGCAGCTCAGCGGCGCATGCCCACCAACGGGCACCTACAGCATGACCAGCGGGAACGCGCCCGTCGCAGGAACGACACTTCAGCTCGACACCCAGTTCGATGAGTACCATACGGGCTGGCCGGTGCCCTTCGTGGGTCTCGGCGTCTTACTCCTTGGGGCGTCCGACCCAGGGTTGATTATTCCTGGCTGCGGGTGTGGCCTGCACGCGTCTATGGACGTCCTCCTTGCGCAAGCGATGCCGACATCAATAACCACTTATGGCGGTTGCACCTGGCAGTGTTTTTGGAGTGGGCACGCGCTCGCCACGTTCCATATTTCCTTGCCCCCCGGCACGGCGGGATTCACTTTCTTCGCACAGTCCGCGTTCATAAAGCCCGCACCCGCAGTCTACGGAACGTCGCCGTGCAACCTATCAGGCGACCTCTTCTGGCTTTCAGAAAGCTATCAGCTCACAGTCCAGTAGCTCACGGCGTGCTGACTGGCGCAGATCCGACCTGCGCAAGGCTGCACTTCTGATCCAACGGCCCGAGACATTGCCCGTCGATGGTGCAGCGCCTGCAAGCGCTCACACTCCGAGCCGCTTCGGGGGCTACTGGGGTGCAGGTCATTCAACGTGCGGTCCGAACCACCCGAACCCAGCCAGCCGACCCTCTCACCCCTTCGGCCAGCCGCGCTCGGCCCAATAAACGGACACTGCGACCAAGGCGCGCCCGTGGTGTCCGAAAATAGGATCGCGGCCCACCATCGCGAGTTACGTCGCCACTCGACGGCCGATGATCCGGCTCAATGCTGACAACTTCCCCCTGAGGCTCCTGCTCGCCACGTTTGGAGCCTGGGCCAACCGGGACCGAGCCCAGGCTGGCTGGCGAGTTCGAAGCCAGCGACCGCTCTGCCTACCCGGCCTAAACCGGCGACTGCTCTTTGGTCATCGACAAGTTCGAAACGACCAATTGGTGCCCGAATCGGCCCGACTGACTTTTCGGACACTGCGGGCTTGGGCGTCAGGAATGGGGCTTCACGCTTCAAGCTGCGCGGATTGCGCCGCGTGTGCCTGCCCTTCGTCGACGGCCATCTGCGTCATGATGGCCTCGCGCGTCCGGTTGGCGCGATCGACCGCACGCTGCGCGATGCCGGTGCTGAAGCCACGTGCCAGATTCATCGCTGTTTCCGGCTCCTTGTCGTAGATGTCCGGCAGCGCCGCGGCGAGTGCCTGGGCCTCCGCCATCGCTTGCTGCTCGAAGGTGTCGCGAAACTCGAGAACCGCACACATGTCTTCCTCGCCGAGAGCGTAGAGCCCGCGAAACGCCCAGTATGCCGACGCAACACCGAACTGGTTGCCCCCGAGTGCGAAGCTCGCAGGCACCTCGTCCATGATCGCAAAGAGCGGCATGTAGGGAGCCCCGAGCGGAGAACTGAGCGCCTGCCAGATCATGCCCTGCAACTCTCGCGGTTGTGACGGATCGATCGTGAGGATGTGACTCTCCGCTGTTCGCGCCACACCGATCGGCCTCTTCGCCTTGTGCTCGAGCACCGTTCCTTCGTAGGTCGCACGAAGCACTCCCATGACGTCACGGACCTCGATCGCGCGGTCCGGCTGCAAGAACATCGGGTACTGCGGCAAGTCCGGATCCTGCACCCGTGACGGTGTCAGGATCTTCTGCGCCAGCCAGATGCGATTCGTATTGTAGGCGACGCCCAGCACACCGAATGCTCGCGCGAAGTCGAACGACTTGCGGTTGGCCTTGGGCAGCAAGCCGTGCTCGACGACGAACTCGAACAGCCCGGGCGAACACTTGATGTCCGAGCTATCGAGATCGACGTCGTGAACCCGCATGCCATTGGCAACCGCCAGATAACTGTCATCGGGAACGCGCACGGCAATCCAGTGATGAGCCGAGCCAATTTCGACGTACCACGACTCGGTGGCATCCGCGATCAACACGCCATTGGGTTCGCTCGCTCCGCACGACTCGACGTAACCGCCGAGCAACTCGACACCATGCCGGGCGCTCTCGGCCTGAGGCAGAATCAGCGTCGGGATGACGGTCTCGGCAATACCCACCGCGGGAAACGGGTCCGCCTCATTTGCAGTGTCGTTGGTCGCCATAGAGTTCGTCGCCGACATGGCGACGCCGAGCTCGTTGAAGCCTCGCTCTTCGAAGAAGTACCGGTCGCGAATCCCGAACTCGGCCTCTTCGTACGCCGCCGCATCCGGCATCGCACTGTATGCGAGGCTCGCTGTCGGCACGGGCACCCGCAGGCCATTACCGAGCGTCCACACGCCGTCGGCGACGGCGGGGTTGCCCTTCGCCGGCACGTACTCGGGATGGTTGCGCACGACCATGAACTTGTTCCAGTTGTTCCTGGTGAAGTCCTCGTTACGCGCCAACAGGATCAGAGAGCGAGCAGTCGCTCGGATCCCGGCCATGATGCTCGTGCACATGATGCCTACTTGAGTTTCAGGCTCTTCAACCAGTTGTTGACGACACCGCGTGGCACGCCCCGAGTCCGGCAGTGCATCGCGTCGGTACCCAACCACGGAAACTCCGGTTTGCTCTGGATCCCGACGATCGTGTGCTCAGGCAAAGCTTGCCGGTAGACCTTCAGGGCCTCGTCATCAAATTCCTGATAGCTCGGGCCCGACAGCGGCACGTAGACGTGATCGTTGAGAATCAGGCTGTTGGTGTATGCCGCCGTGGTTGCCGGCGTATCGGCAATCGGCACATAGGTGTTCTGGCACATGACCCGATGAACCTCGATTCCTTCGGCTTGGAAGGACGCAGCGATCTGGTCCAATGCGTCGTTGGTCTCGGAGTCCTGCGACTCGGCAATGAGCACCTTGTCCTTCGAGAGGAACTTGCCCCAACAATCGATGTGACCAATGTAGGTTCCCGTCGGGTCCGCGAGGACATGGTACCTGTCGATGCCCATGAACCGATTGAGCTGGTCGAGGATGTACTCCAGCCGCGCTTCGACGGTGTTTGCATCGGGCTTGGTCGCCTGCCCTTCGCACAGCACCGGCAGCTCGTTCTGGGTCGCTACGAGGTAGGACGAAGCGATGACGCCATCGCCGGTAACCATGTAGTTGCCACCAACGTCGAGCAGTCCCGTGAAGTACCAATTATTGACGTCGATCGGGTCGCTCCTGCCATCGTGCCTACTCGCGTCGTTCCACATGCGGATCGGCGCGTTCAGCCAGTCCGAGAACCGGACGGCGCCGTAGTCGTCGTTGGGGCGAAAGATCCCCGAGCCTTCTCGTGGCGGAACCTCCTCGGCCCCCTCGACCAAGCCCACCGCCCCACCACCAAGTGTCGTGTAGACATGTTTGGCGATGCCGTAGTAGCCGGTCGTCTTGTTGTGGATCCACCACGGACCGTAGTCGCGCGTCCAATAGGTGTCGGTATCCCACGGGATGAGGTGCACCAAGTTCGGGTCGAACGCGATGTCAATCGATGCAGCCGTCGCGGCGAGATCCTTCTGAATAACCGGCAGCTGCGCGGCGTCGTCACAGAACACGAATATCTGCACCGGGTCGGCAGAATCGGCCTGCTGCATCCGCACGATCAGCTCATTGGGGATTCCGAACGCGCGTGGACCACTCGGTGCCAGTTGCTTGTGTTCGGCGGGCGGCGCAACGGTGCCTGGATAGGCGATGAGGACACCGCCCATGGGTTCGAACTCACCGATCGCCCTGACGGGCGACGGCCGCTCGCAAGTATAGATCTTGCTCTCGGGCGGTGCCGATCCCCCGACAGCAGCTTCGAACTGCCGGGCGAGCATTTTGTTGGACGGACGACGCGGTTGCTTGTGTTGCTTGCTCATCGATTGTTCCCTAGCCGACCGTGGCGATCTTCGAGTTAATGGGGATGTTCTGCGAATCGAGACCAGGGACCTGCCCGTGCAGATCGAACTGCAGTTTGGTCCCGGGGCGGAAGAACAAGCAGTGCGTGGAACCACCGAAGTGGAACATGCCGAGTTGTTCGCCCTTCTCGACGTGCTGCCCCTCGTAGACCGTGATGTCACAGGTCGACACCTCCGCCATGCCCACCGGCATGAAGCACATGAGACCAATGTCGGGGTTGTCTGCTTCGATGAAGATCATCGCACGCGTCGCCACCTCGGTGATGTAGCCCTGAGACGAGTTGGGCGCGGACGGGTCGTAGCCGACCGCAGGCGTCTCGGAGTAGTACGTGCCATCCTGGATGTAGGCTTTGACGATGCGACCGCTCACCGGGCTGTGCCAGCGGTGGTAGCTCAGCGCGCTGAGGAAGGCCTGGTAGACGGTGCCGCCGACGAACTGGTCGACCAGATCGTCGTGGTTGAGCATGTGTTCGAGGGAATAGGACTGCCCCTTCACCCAGAACTCGCTGCGCCGCTGGACGCCCTCTGCAACTCGGAACGGCGCCGACTCGCATGCATTGACGATCACGCAGTCGTCGCCCTTGCCGGCGACCGGCCGCACACCGTCGCGGAACTGACGCGTGAAGAAGTCGTCCCACGAGGTGAAGCCGTAGTGCGGAGCGTTCGGATCACACTGAAACTCCTCCGCGAAGTTCGGCATCTTCTTCCGTGCCGCTGCGCCGAACCAACCGCTCTTCGGATCATCGTTCAGCACGTAGGTCGAGTCGCTCGATTTGAGGAACGTCCCCCACTCGTTGAGGATCCTTTTCAACTGCGCGTTGACCCTGTCATCCAAGAAGGCGGCGAGACCTGCCGGGGTCGCCATCGACCAATCGAAGATCGCGTTGATCGGAAACCCGACCAGCCCCGTGTCGTTGAACTCGGGCGCCTTCGTCATGATCGCGTTCACGAGTTGCAACATGTGCTGGTAGTGGCGCACCTGCGGCTTGCCACTCGGCGACGTTCTCTTGTCGGCAGGGACCTCCTTGAACATCTCCGTAAAGAGCATGAACAGCTTCGCATCGCCTTCGATGAGGCTCTTGAAGTCCGCCACCACTGGTAGCAGCGGCCGTTCGGTTTCGCCGACCTCGCAGACCAGTGCCTCGAGCCAGTTGTCGAGGGCTGCCTGGTCCGAGGGAAGCCATTGCCCAACACGGTATGGTGCACCGTTACTCATCGTTCCTTCTCCTGTTGTCCGATGGAAAGGGATGCGTCAATGCGACTGTCGACGCCCCAACCCGACTGGATCAGTCGGCAAACGGATTGTCAACGGCGACCTGGCCACATCTGTCGTGCGTCGCACGCCTGGTTTTGAACGGACCCTTACCAACAATACTTGCTCGTTACACAGCACCCGAGCGACACGCCCCACACCCGACAGGCCGTTCGGTTGGCGGCAACGTTGGCACCATCCACGCCGTGGCGTCCATCAACTCGATCGCGCTTCGGCGGCACGAGTTACATTGCCGACGTCATCGCCGCCGCGGATTCCTTCACCGTCGACGTGTGGACGAAGCGCCGACTGGTGACGCACTACGTGTTCTTCGTGATTCATCACGCCACGCGCATGGTCGAGATTGCGCAACTTCATGACGCAAGTCGCGCGCAACCTGACATATGACGTTGATGGGTTCCTACGCGATAAGCGATTCCTCGTGCTCGACAACGACGTGCTGTTCACAAAGCAGTTCTGCAGCATCCTGGGCGACTCTGGTTGCGAGGCCGTGCGCACAGCCATCCAGGCACCCAACATGAACGCGTTCGCCGAGCGATTCGTGCAAACGGTCAAGCGCGAGTGCCTGAGCAAGCTGATCCTGTTCGGCGAGGAACATCTTCGCAGGGTGCTAAGCGAGTACGTCGAGCACTACCACGCCGAGCGGCCACATCAGGGCATCGACAACAAGCTCAGGGCTCCAACGAACGACGAGCCACCGACTGGCAACAGGGTGGTCGTGGATGAGCGACTTGGCGGACTGCTAAGCAGCTACCACCGCGCGGCCTGACGGCCTTGGTCCTCGTGACAAGCTGATTGCCAACCTCGAACCCGGCCACCGGTCTGCGAACTCGGCCGAAACCCGCAGCTGCTCATTGGTCATTGACGAATCGGAACTGGCCAATTCACCCCGAAACAGGCTCGGCGCAATTTGCGGACACTGCGTGGTTGCGAAGTCGTGCGCACGGCTATCCAGGCACCCAACATCAACGCGTTCGCAGAGCGGTTCGTGCAAACCGTCAAGCGCGAGTGCCTGAACAAGCTGATCCTGTTCGGCGAGGGACAGCTTCGCAGGGTGCTTAACTGGCACGTCGAGCACCACCACGCAGAGCGCCCCCACCAGGGCATCGACAACAAGCTCATCGCTAAAACCAACGACGAGCCGCCGAGCGGCAACAGGGTGGTCGTTGATGAGCGACTTGACGGGCTGCTACGCAGCTACCGTCGCTCGACCTGACAACCTGGGTCCTCGTCGACAAGCTGGTCACCGACCCCGAACCGAGCCACCGGTCTGCGAACTCGGCGCAAACCGGCGACCGCTCTTTGTCATCGACGAATCGGAACTAACTAATTCGCCCCGGAATCGGCTCGGCGGAGTTTCCGGACAGGTCGGCCAACGCCAGTTTACGGACAACCTAGACCATCATGATCCTCGCACTTCTTACAGTATATCTTGAGCGTAAAGGTCTCCAGGACCGCCCCGGTGCAATCGGATGCTGCGTTAATGGTGAGATCCTCCTTATCCGCCTTGCCACACACTGTGACAGTGAGCGTGAAGGGCTCCACGTGCCCCATAGGGGTTGCACCATCGCAGACATAGTTAGCCCCAGCGTCTACCGTAAACACCTGAGAGACGGCACAGTCCCTGATTTTGATACAGCTAGGCCCGTCGCACTCACACTCACCGTGCCCGGAGGTTGGATGCGCCCCGCCACTCAACGTGTGATTTGTCGGGCTATAGACATCCCAAAACGCATCACACCCGTTAGCCTCACAATCAGCACCATCAGTAGGGAGGGCGCTCGAAGCCGCAAACACGCCGCTAGCTCCAAAGGCGAGCAGGCCGCATGTTGCAGAGGGGACCAATGACTTCAGGAACTTTAGCATTCTTTCAACTCCTTTACTTTTGCGATTAGCGAGTGGCCACCCACTCATAGAAACGAATTAAACTCAGCCACGACCGACACAACAGACGACTGCTCCGTCAAGCCGGACGCAATGAACCAGGCCAGCGTTTCATAGAGAAACGCAGACCGCAAGTACTCATAGTGAGATGTGTGGACATCCAGCTCACTCAATTGCTCCCTCGTCGCAACAAGCAAGCGTCCTTGCTTGATCAAGAACGCGGACATCCCTGGCTTCACGTCTGGCGACCGACTATGTAGCACTTGCCACTCCGCCAATTTCCGAGCAGTGGGACTCGTATCACCCGCAGCTATGAGCCTTCGCTGAACAGAGAGCTTCGCCTCTTTCCGATGCGCCGGGTCCTTTAGCGAGTTGAGCGTAACCTCGCTCAATTCACCCCGCTTGTCTAGACTCTTGAGGATCGCATGGCGCTTCAATCCGTATTCCTTGAACCCAGCGTCGATAGCTGCCTGGTGGCGATCCATGAGGGCCTCCAGCGAATCCAAGGTCGCCCGATCCAGGACTTGATCGGTCGGATTCAACACGACGTGTCGAACCAGATAGTCGACCTCAACCCCTAAAGGAGCCAGGGCAAACAACTTGCCGAGGGGGCGGCGCGCTCGGGGCCTCGCGAGCCAGTCAGCCGGAACATCACCCGCCGACTGCACGGCATCGACTACACCAGCTTGCGTGGCGCCACCTGCCTTGGGCCGCGACTGCAGCTCACCACCAACTGGGCGCTCAGTGTCTTGCGACAAATCGACTTCGTCGACATCACCACTGCTACCGATCGCAACCGGGCTATCAACATCCACGCTTAAGGGGCCTGGATCCGAGAACCAAACACGCCAAACAATCACCAAAACAACCACACAGACGGGCCCCACTACTAGAGAGGCCCGACCCGCAGATCGACGCGATACGTTAGACATGCGAAGCTTTGACTTGACACTACTCGCCATTGGACTGACCACCCTTTTCTACGTCACTTACTCGCGGTGATCACCAGGCCTTCGCCGGTGACCCGCGCGTGAACTCTAACACATGCGACTGCGACGTCAATACACACGCACGCACAGCCAAACACCACCAGAGCCGAGCGCCGCTGATCCTCGTTGGTCGCAAGAGTAGAAACTCACTCTGCAGAACGCCGATGATCGCCCTACTGGGCCGCCAGCACCCGGTCATTGCCGTCGCCACATCGCTTTCGAGAGGAAATGCGGCACGTGCATCCCCACGCCGATCGCAGCCCGGAAGGCTATTGGTAGACCCCAACAACCAAGCCATGTTCATGCATCGCTGCAAAGAATGCCTCACGCCGGCTGCCGATGTATGCGACCACGCCGCTAGGGCATGGCTCCGCAATCAAACACAACTGCCAACTCGCTTCAGAAAAGGCGCTCAGCGCACTCGCGTCCAACCCCTCAGCTAGCAGCACCACAACTTGGTCACACTTGGCGGCACGAATCCACTCCGCGGCCCTAGCAAGCCAATCGGCCTTACCATCCTGCACTGAAACAAGTGCAATGCCGGACACCTCAGCTTCGACCCAGTTCGCAGCGGAGTATCGACGGCGACACTCAACCTTGGCTTTGCCGATGCAGACATCTATGTCGCCGAGACATCTCTGAACCGCATCAAGGGCTTCCTCGCCAACCTCGATGTTGCCATCGCCGGACTTAACTCGCCTCGGCGGTTTCCGAACTTCACCCTGCGCGCCAACAGGGGACTTGGCGAACCTGATGACACCCGCTTCAGATGGCAACGACTGGCCTGACTTGGCGCGCGTCAAATAGCCCTCAAAGACCGGCTCGCTAATCCTTGCAAGCTGCCGACAGCGCTTGGCGGCGCTCGCATTCAGACCTCCGGGACGACCTCCGTTCGGCAAAGTGGCAGCTTGACACTTTGTTCTATCTCCGCCCCGACACTCGCCCTGCAGCAACAGCAGGCCAAGCTTGCGCTTCACCTTCATGTGCCATTCAGCAATCTCAATCAACTGCTGTCGCGCCACATCCTGTCGCCTGGCAACATCAACCAACGCGGCAGTCGCACTAGCCAAGTCAGCGAGCGAATCACCATCGCTCGCGCCAGCCAGCATCAACTCCATCTCTGAACTACTTGGCACTGAGGCCGGCACGGCCTGGCTCTTCGCCAATGCTGATGTCCCAGATGGGCGAAGATCACCCGAATTGTCATTCGGCGGACATCCACCTTCGAGGTCCTGCCCTGTATCGCCTGACTCCATCATATCCTGACTCCTGGCTACGTCGCTGTCATCGCTAACAGGCCGGAAGCCGACCTCACACACAATCGCCCCCCCCCCTCCTGCGATCGAGAGACTTCAAAGGCTATCGCCACCTCCACGGATTCAGCCAGCGCTGACGCGCAAAGCCGACCCGAATGCCGGAGGCCAATGTTGACACACCCCCGTGATCAGGAGGGACTCACGCCGCCAGACTTTGTCGGGCTGTCACCATCGAGATCCTCAATCGTGATGCTCTCAGCATTGCCAGGCACGGTGATCGTTACACACGGGTCGCTATCCGACACGTCGTGGTCTGAACTGCCACCGCCTGGGCTAAACGTCACCCGGAGCGTTGTCGCTGTTATTCCTGAACCAGCGAAGTCATAGCAGATCGTAAGTGATCGCCCTTGCACGGGCGGATTCGGCGTGTACGAGATCCTCTGTTGGGTCATGCCACCTCTCTGTTGGGTTGGTTCGAACCGGAAGGACACCGGCTACTTGTCACAGTCATTCTTAAGCAGCCGGAGACTGTCCTCCTGCCGCTGTATGAGTACACCCTTGGATCGCAGGTCCGCAATGTGGCGAACACCCCTCCTTGCCAGGTGAAGAAGGTAGAGGCTGGCGTTTTCTGCGTCCCTCTCACTGCGCTCAGCGACGTCGAGAAGACGGTCGAGCACCTTTCGATTGTGACGGTAGGCCGCGAGCATCCCAGCCTCAGCCGCCCACTCGACGGGCTCAGACTGCTCCAAGATCGTGATTGCTTGATCGTAGTTTATGTCGGTCAGATCGCCGTACCATGGGTTGTAGTAATCACCCGCAGCGATGCATACGAAACAAAGCAATAGCCCGAGCCCGCTAAGCCCAAGCCGCTTGAGGGCCCGGTGCTTGGAATGACTGACGGCGGCCAGATAGTCCTCAAGGGGAATCTCGCCAAGTTGCCTTGTGGTCATCTTCCGTTCCTCCTCAGCTCCGCCCAGATCTCCTGGATGTGCGCTTCCACGCTGGCTGCAGCCTGGCTCGAGAAAACATCGACGTTCGAGGGCACAACTGCGGAACAGTTGACACCAGGCGGCCGCAACAAGTGCTTAGGCACACGGTCGAGACTTAAGCCCGCTGCGACACAGGCCCCGAGCTCACTCATCGCCGCGGTATCGAGAAGCACAACGCCCGGACGGATACAATGCCTCAGGGGAGTGCAGCCCATGAGCCACTCCACAGAAACGCGATACAGACTCGCGAGCATCGATATCTTCCGGGCACCAACCTCGACCTCGCCCTTCTCCCACCGCGATAGGGATCGCGGCGGAAGCCCTAGCTTGCTGGCTACTAGTCCTCAAACAAGCGAAGATCGACACCCGACATCGCCACGCGACGAGCGTACACATCGCGTCCGATCCCGACCAGTGTCGGCGCCTGAGCGACTGAGTTGACGATCGTGTGATTGGCTCCCTG
>Ga0316204_10000898_pt1 | contig 93466 bp, 82 predicted proteins | sample 6monrhotite_MG_2_FD_205661 | JGI IMG/M metagenome (GOLD analysis project Ga0316204, IMG submission 205661) | Microbial mat bacterial communities from mineral coupon in-situ incubated in ocean water Damariscotta River, Maine, United States -... | ecosystem: Environmental > Aquatic > Marine >... | reverse complement strand
ATCACCGTCGGCTACCACCGATACTTCACCCACAAATCATTCGAGTGCCCGCGCTGGATGAAGTGGTTCCTGGGTGTCTCCGGGTCCATGGCCTGCGAGGGCTCGATCCTCTACTGGGTCGCCACCCACCGCTGCCACCACCAGCACTCCGACTCCGAGCACGACCCGCACTCCCCGCACCACCACGGCGAGGGCGTCTGGGCCATGATCCAGGGCTTCTGGCACGCCCACGTCGGATGGATGCTGCCCGGCGAGCATCCCAACGTCCACCGCTACGCGCCCGACCTGGCCCGCGACCGCGACATCGTCAAGATGAGCCGCCTGTTCCCGCTGTGGGCGATCCTGGGCGTCATCCTGCCGACCGTACTGGGCGGCGTGATCACCATGTCCTGGACCGGCGCCCTGCTCGGATTCATCTGGGGCGGATTGATCCGGATCTTCATGGTCCACCACATCACCTGGAGCATCAACTCGGTCTGCCACATCTGGGGCAGCCGCCCGTTCGACAGCCACGACCTGTCGACCAACAACTTCATCTTCGGCGTCCTCGGCTTCGGCGAAGGCTGGCACAACAACCACCACGCCTTCCCCCGCTCGGCCCGCCACGGGCTCCGCTGGTGGGAACTCGACTCCAGCTACATGGTCATCAAAGCCATGTCCTGGATCGGCCTGGCCAAGGACGTCCGCGTCCCGACCAAGGAACGCATCGAGGCGAAGAAGAAAGCGGCTTAGAGTTTAATAGCGTTATGACTTGCATATTTTGCAAGAAACCTATATCTAGCGAAACCGTCGCCCACGTTATCCCGCAATCATTGGGCGGCGATGGCTTTAGAATATTACCGCCGGGACTTGAGTGTGCGGCGTGTAATCAATACTTCGGGTCCAAGGTCGAATCGTTGGCATTGAGCTCATTCCCGTTTCTTCCCTACCGAATCTTTATGCAGATTCCAACAGCCAAGCGCAAATCACCTAAACTGCAAACACCACTCGGCCTACTACAATGCACTGGAACTCCTGGCGTATTTGGGATGGATTGCGCTGTCGGTGGAGTTGAACAACAGTTTTGGGCGGATAGACAAGAAGGCTTAGTTCTCATTCCTGCTATGTGTACCCAGCCTCTGGCAGTTGCACGGCTCCTTCTGAAAATGGGTATTGAGGCTATTGCATATTCTGGAGCAAACTACGCGCTCCAGAAAGACCTTGATGAAGCCAGGCAGTTTGCTCGAGCACCAAAAAATGGGACTAGCTGGTGGTTCACCATGCGCGTTGATCACGACGGGCTATTCAGCGCGGGTAAAATCCGGGATTCCTCTTCACTATTGGTACCGGCACCCGAAGTATAGAAACTGTGGAGTTGGTTTTACCATGGGTGTCTTACCCGATGAAATACATTGCTTCTTTAGACTGCCATTCCTTGAGCTGCGTTTCCCATTGCAGTCATGCATGGCTCAGCCTGATCCAGACTCATTTGACGAGCCGGACTACAGGCTCATTACCGCATTTGCGTAGTGCGGCAGGGCCCTAGTTTTACAGAACATATACTGGCATACGACCGCCAAAACGCCCTTGCACGACCAATTCGAGTCGTGTAGCGTTTACCCGTCCTGTACGTGAATGGCAGGATCGATCAACAAAGCCAAGGGCTGGAACCCTTGGCTTTGATTCCCGGTCGTGTTAGCGCACACCGGGGCGGCGTTCGGGGTTTGGGCCCGAATCACGGAGGTATGGTATCCAGAATCCGGCCTAGCGCCAATTCGGATCCATATTGCCGAATAGAGCCCAAACACTACCACGCTGACCGCGTGTCCTCGATGGGCGAGGGCACGCGTTTTCTACCGCTCAGCCGGGTAGTGCCCGGCAGGGGTTCTAGTGGCAGACAAAGGAATCATCGACCAAGCCAAGGGGGGGACCTGGATGGTCACCCACGGCGAAGTCACGCGCGTGGACAGTCTCACTGACAAAGAGACGGGCGAGGAAAAAACTCTCGTCTACGTCGAGTGGTGGGGCGGCAGCAAGTACTTCGTGGTGTCGAAGGGCACCAACTTCGACCGACTCAAGGTCGGCCAGCGCGTCGAGATCTACCAGTCCTACTCCTTCGGTAAGAACGGTGCACGCCCGAGCGGCGATCCCATGCTTACCACCGAAGGAAAGGTGGTGGCGTGATGTGTGACAAATGGGACACCCCGCACGATCCGCTCCACTCCGGCGAAGAGTATTCCTGGTGGTACGAGCTCATCGGCTTCTGGAAGTCCATCTGCGGAGGCTGATTCATGTTCGCGGTCTACGTTTTCCAGGATGGATTTCCGCACAAGGTTGCGGAGTGCGTGGACCCCACGGACGCCAACGATGTCGCCATCAAAAAGGCGGCGTCTTTTTCCTTCTCACTCGTCACGTGCGCAAGCGGATGCGCCGCCTACTGCATCAACAAACACACCGGCGAAGTCGGGACGATGGGGAATCTCCCCGAGCTCGAAGATGCCGTGTCTGACCTTCTCGCTTCCGGCGACCCTGCAGCGTGACGGAACCCCGCCCCGGCTCTCGACGTTCACACGTTGGGAGTCGGGGTTGTTCATGAGGACGCACCATGCCACCCTTCATCGCAATACGACCGCCCCGAAACGTGTCATGCACGCTCTCTCCGTCTGCTAGCGCCAGACTGCGCAACCGTGCGAGGTTCGTAGACCACAAGCCAGCAGACATCATCCGTGCGCTCGTCCGTCTCTACCTCGAGCATCCCGAGTACCTGGAGCGTTCCGCCGACACAGACGGCCGACCTGTCTTTCACACGCAACGCGAGCTCGTGGAGACCTACGACCCAGACCAAACCTCGTTCGGGTTCTAAGGGGCCTTGTCGACCTCGATCACGAACACGCCGAACGTGTCACGCATCCACTGCATGGCGGGCTCTCTGAAAATGAACAACACCACGTTCCCGACAATCAGAATCAACGCCAACACCGTGCTGATCGCGCGAAATCGCCGCTTCTTCGCAGCCGCTCGCTGTCGGATACGCACCGCCTCCGGATCGTACATCGAAGCCATCTGAGACCCCCTTTGGAGCCCGATTGTATCATGCCAGAGCTCACTACAAACCCAACAACAAGCGGCGAGCGGGCGAAGCCCGCCGCCGTTGTTGGCCAGCCCCCCCTTAGTAATACGGGGGGCAAATGTCCAGTAGTTGCCTCTCCCACATCTGCAGGGTCCAAGTCCACGGCCATCCTGATCGACTGGATGCGGCTATCCGGGCCGAGCACGGCGGTCTCTCGCGCAAGATCCGTTCTCATCAAGTACCTGGGCGAACTGACCCCAGGCAAGGGCAGGTTCATCGGACTCGACTACGGGGAGCACGTGGGCACTGCGGGCCTGTTCTACTCGTCGGACCCATCCGTAAAACACTGCGTCGTCGAGATCCCCGCAACCGCTCTTGCTGAGCTCGACCCCGGCATGCAACTGGCATTGGCAAATGACCTCTTGTGGCACGGTTTTAAGGCCACCCGCCTGGACATCGCGATCGACTTCCGCGATCAGCCGGACCTGATCGAGACGATCACCAACTCATGCGATCTAGGGGAGCTCTGTCGTGCTCGACGCTACACGCCGGTCCGAACACGTTCCAACGGTCAACTCGTCGCGCACGGGATCAACGTCGGGGCACGAGGGAAGAACGGATCAGGCCGGTATCTCCGCGTCTACGACAAGGGCCTCGAACAGCAAACCGACCCGCCCGGTGCGTGGGTCCGTTGGGAAGCCGAGCTTTCGGATGATGTCGCTGCAGCGTCGCTTCGTGAGATCCTTACGACAGCATCCCCTTTTGACACTGCTCGCCGTATCTGCCTGGGTGTGGTGGATTTTCGGATCGCTGGCGGCCATCGCTCTGCATCTCGCCGTCCTCGGGCACCTTGGTTCTCTCGATTCCTCGACGGCCTCGAACAAATTCGGTTCGTCATCTGCCGCCCCGACCCAACACCAACAACCTACGTCCGATGGATGAAAAAAGCGGTGATCCCGAAGATGCGCACCATCGCTGCAGCGTCTGCCGGATCCCTCGAATCACTGGCGCTCGAACTCGCGCCCGATGTCATGCCCGACGAGCGGTATCTCGGCGATGCCGTGGTCCGTGGCTACCTGTACGCCATGGACATACCAGCTCACTTAGCTCGTTCTCGAATCCGGATGGGGTGCACACCATGACGGATCTACACGTGCTCACGGCGTCCGCGTTGGGCGCCGGAATGGCTCTACGCCTAGTAGCGGTTGCGGTAGGTGTCCTGCTGCAGCTGTTCGCACAAATCGTCAGGACACCATGAGGTTGCACAATGAAACTTCGCATCAATAACCGATTTCGCCGCCCTGCCGTTCTCGCTGCGGTCACCACTCTCGCGGTTGCCGCGGCCCCGGCACTCGCTACCCCTGCGCTTATGCCCGCAGTCGATTTCCCGTTGGACATTCCGTCCATCATCGCATCGATCGGCGCTGCAGGTGCCGTGATGCTTGCGGCGTGGGCCGGTCTTTGGGTCGCCTTCCGCCTGATCAACAAACTGATCCGTCGCGTGGGCGGCGCAGTCTGATACCGCGCGGGGGGTGGAGATCCCCCGCACGGTTTTCCATTCAGAAGCTAGGAGCGACGATGCAGATCCAAGGCGGACAGGAACCGAAGGGATGGTCTGATGCAGAGGTAGACCAACTGCTCGCTCTCGTCATCGATCTTGATACCACGACCACTTCGGTCCAGCAGCAGCACGAGTTGACCAATCAACTGCTGACCTGGCTTTTCTTCTTTTTCGTCCTGACGTTGGGCTACACAGTCGCTCGACACTTCACACCCTCAGAACGCGAGATCGTACGATGAGGCGCTACGCACTCTTGATATTCCTCGCGTCGGGTCATGTCACCGCGCAACCAGACTGGGGCAACCCCTCGCCGTGCTACGGGAACACGATCGGATCGCCGAACCCCGAGGACGACGAATTCAATCCATTGCACCCGGACTACGACTTTGACGGCGACGGTGTACCCAACTCCGAAGACGACGACCTCGACGACGACACCAAACCAAACTGCTCGGATGACGACGGCCCAACCCTGCCGTCGCTGAACCCACACTGGCCTTTCGATCGCCCAATCCCTCTCTGGGACGACAGCTGCCCACCATGGGCACCTTGTATCCAAGAGGGCGAACCGTGTGTGGGACCCTTCCTGCCAAATCCGCCACTCCATCCCTGCTCTGACCCTGACGGCGACGGCTTACCCAACGAGGAAGACAACGATGACGACGGTGATGGCATCATCGATATCAACGACGCAGACCATCCAAGCTACGACCCCTCACACCCGTTCTCAGATGCCGACTGCGATGGCGTCCCCAACGCAGTAGACAGCGACGATGACGGCGACGGCTACCCGGACGAGTGCGACTCGGACCCGATCTGCCCAGCCGACACGATCGGCCCGGGTGTGTGCGACGACGACCCCGACAACCCTGACGACAACCCCGACGACCCCGACCCCCCTGGCGGTCCCGTTGATCCTCCAGACGGTCCAGGCGACCCCCCAGACCCACCCGATCCCCACGATCGACCAGATGACGATCCGCCGGACGATGACCCTCCGCCGCCTCCACCTCCGCCTCCGCCGCCTCCACCTCCTCCGCCACCACCGCCGCCTCCGCCACCACCTCCGGCGGACGATGAGTGCTGTCAGGCGATCACGGCTCGTCTCGACATCCTCATCCTTTACGCCGACGCGGACCAGGACATCCAGTTCGGGCAGTGGGAGGACCAACGGCGGATCCTCGGCGCAATCGAGCGGTTTGTCGGCGGCACCGACACAGGGCAAGAAGGACAGTTCCAGCACTTCGTGCGCCGCATGATCAGTGACCCGGATTCGATGCGAAATCGTGTCGATACCGCGTTGTGGACCATGGCCGATTATCTGCTGGCGATCAAGGAGGCGTTGGCGCACGACCCGGAACGTGAACCGGACGACCTCGCGAAATACGACGCGGGCGATCTCGTGCGCTCACTCCATGAAAACGCATCCGCCGATCTCGACAACGGCGGATTCAGGCTTCCTGATCTGTCTGCGCACAGCGATGCATCCGGCGCACCGCAATGGGACTTCACGCTGTCGGTGCCTTCGTTCTCCGGTATCTCACCGCCAGCACTTGCGTTCAGTGTCGACTGGTCGTTCTACACGCCGGTGCGACCACTGGTTCACGGTGCAATCTACGTGTTCGTGTCGCTCCAATCACTCTTGCTCCTTTGGGAAGAATTCAGGCGGTACGGATGACCTACATCCTCTATCAGATCTGGAACTGGATCACTGGCATCGTTCAGGATGTGATCCAAGCGTTCTTGACAGTGCCCGCGAAACTGCTCGATGCGGCTATCAACCTGCTGCCGCCCGGCCTCGTGGACTACTTCACGAGCACGATTGACGTTCCATTCATCGCGAGCGCCGTACTCGATGTGACTTGGATTCTCCCATTCTGGGGAGTCATGGCGATCTACATGAACGTGTACGGGCTCATCGCGGGCGTGCGATTGATCCGTTGGATCCTCGCGTTCGTGCCGACAATCGGAGGCTGAATGGGCGTCGAGTCGCTGGATTATGGTGTCGAACTGATCCATGGGATCATGGGCTCGGGCAAATCGTTCTTCTGTGTGCGCCGAGCGCTCCACACCGTTGAAGAGCAGCGACGCCCGCTCTATACCAATCTGCCGATGAAGTGGCCACTCGTTCGTGCATACCTCCGCAACCGTGGGGGGGAGCAGCTCGCCAATCTGTTCCGCCGTCTCGATGAGACGCATTGGAGGGCGTTCCTCAAGCGTCAGCACGAATGGGCTACGTTCCGGGAGAGGCTGTCCAAGAAGACTCCGGCCAACCTCGATCCTCAACAACTTGACCAGCTCGCACAAGCCTGTGGTGATAGTCCTGAGCGGCTCGTGAAGCAGCACAAGTTCTTTCCGCGTCAGCTCACCTGCTGGTTTCTCAAGCTGCATGGCGAACACGTGACAGACGGCCCTGACGCGAACTGGATCCCTCCTGGAGCGATTATCTGTATCGACGAGTGCCAGCACTGGCACCCGATGACCAAACAGGCGAACGATCCAAACAGACCCGACCTGCTCGCGTACATCACCATGTGTCGCCACCATGTGCACTGGCTCTGGATCATCACCCAGGATCCGGCCAATATCGCGATCGAGTTTCGGCGCCACAGACACTACGAATGGCGGGTGTGGAACCGAGCCGAGGACCGCCTCGCCTGGGGGATTCGTTGGAAGCATCTCGGCCTGCGAGCGATGGGGTACGAACGCGCGACACCGGACCAGCTCGACGCCATGCAATCACGACCGGGTAGCGACAATGCACGACCGACCGAGACGTTCACCATCTTGCCCTGGCTGAAACGGAATGGCGTGTTCTTCCGGCTCTACTCGTCGCACACGCACATCGGATCGAAGCGACAACTCGCACGTGAGATGCGGCAGTTCCGCCGAGCCGCGGGCTTGACCGAACAGGGCGAGGTCACACGAACCATCAAGACCGAGGACAAGGAACCGACCGTGCGCATCATCCGTCGAACACTACGGGCCGCCGCGATCCTGATCGCAGTTGGCGGCATCTCCTACTTCATTGGCACAGCGCGGAAAGGGGTTCCCGTTGAACACATCGCAGAGCAACCAGTACAGTTACCGCCTATCGAATGGCCTTCATGGAAGGCACGCGGCACGCTCCCGTACATCGGGGCGGCACGCATCAGCGTCGGCGATGTCATCGTCCCTGATCGCGTCGTGCTCGACTACATCGCGGATGATGGTCGTTCTCTCGTTGTGCGCGTCGATGATGTCGATTGGTGGCTGTGGCAGTGGGGGCAAGAGAGACCCGAGCGAGTGGGTGACGTCGAGGATGTCCGAGCTTCGGTCGAACGAGCAGTGGCAGCCGACTGGGCTGGTGCCGCCGACTCCTGATCCGCCGAGACGCAACGCCCAGGCATGGCCTGTACCGAACATCAGCGTTTCTGCGATCGACGCAGGCGCAGCGATGATCCTGCTGGAGATGGCCGAACAGGCTGGCCTCTCGATCATCGTCCCGCCCGACCTCGAGACCGAGACGGTCACCATCGAGCTCGTCGACGTCCCGGCGCACGAGGCGTTCCAGCACGTCGCCAGCCTGCTGGATTACTCGCCATATCGCACAGGCACCACCGTCCATTTCGAGCCTATCGACCAGCAGGTGTCGGCGTTCACGGTCTTCCGTGCTGGCCACTCTGAAACGGAAGACCTCATCGATGCGGTGCGGGCCGTCGCTGGCCCGTCTGCGAACGTCTCTAGCTTCGAGGACCGGATCGTTGTCGCTGGGAGTCAACGGGCCGTTGATGCGGCGAACGAGCTGGCTGACAGCTTCCTGACCGGCCCGGACGGCTGGCGTCTCGAAGTCCGCGTGGTGTCGCTCTCGGACACACTCCGTCGGAAGCTCGGGTTCGATTGGGACCTGACCGCCGAAGCGGGTATCAGCACCCGGGCCAGCACCGGCGATCTGGCGGGAACCGCTCTCACCGGCGCCAGTGCAGGCGTGATTGTTCGGGTGCTCGCCGAGGCGACAGAGCAGGGGACCGAGGCATTCGTGGAGACCTCGGCCACGCTCTACGTCCTCGAAGGCGGGTCAGCGTCGATCAACCAGGGCGATCGCGTGCCGATCCCACGATTTCAGGTGTCGCCAGAAGGAACAACCACAGTAGTGGGGTTCGAGTACCTCGAAACTGGGTTTACGCTCGATGCCTCGGCTGTTCGTGTCCCAGGCGGTGTGAAGCTCGCGCTTGAGCCGGTGATCTCTACGGTCATCGGCTTCGTGGAGCAAGCACCGATCACGACCGAATCCCGCGTCAACGTAGAAGCCGTCGTCACTTCCGGCGACTGGCTCGTCGTCTCCGGGTTGCGTGCATCACAGGGCTCCACGATTACTGATCGGATACCAGGCACCGCATCGCCCCTATTCCGATCGAGGGACAACGCTACCACCGATACCAGCCTCATCGTACTCCTTCGCGCCGATCGCGTATACTCTTCAGGTACATGATTCAATCAACGGAACAGTCAGACCAACCACAAGTTCCGGGAAAACCAGTACCGAACCAACAAGTTTTATGGCGATACATGCCATTTGAAGATTTTCACGCATCTCTTTCATCGCCATCTCCTTACAGCAACCAACCAAACTTGGGCGCTCTTATACTAAAAAGACCGAGCATGCTCGGAGATAAGTATGAAGGCAGCCTAGACCCACTCGCTATTCAAATGATCAAAGAGATTGGGTACATGATTCGTCGCGAGTTGCGAAAAGAAATAGACGACGGAAAAATTACTAAAAATAGTCAAGGCAATCCCGAAAAACGACTGCGCGACACACTGGAAGCTCACCGCCAACGACACGCAGACAACGTCAATAGACACTTTGTTCTGTGCTGGCACAGGAATGAGGCTGAGTCCCGTGCCATGTGGGAACTTTACTGCCCAGGAACCAACGGGATCGCTATCGGCATCCGCGCAGACGAACTACTACGGCTCACCCACCCATTCCCTGCACCTATCCATCTCCGAACTGTAGAGTACTACAACCCCGACGGCTTGGATATTAACTTTGATGGCGCTTCGCCTCAATTAGCTACACAAACACTCTTGGTCAAGCGCCTCCGATACAGACATGAGAGAGAGGCCCGTCTTATAGTCGATGGCCACCACCTCGGCATCCCTCATAGCGACAATGAAGTGCTCCGCATTCCATTTAATTTCTCTGGAATGAAACCGAACGGCGACCCATCGCGAAACCTCGGATTCGTAATGAACTCCGTCATAGTCACCAAACCCGGTTCGTCGCCATATTTTACACCCTATGTAAAAGATTTACTCCGAAACCAAGACTGCCACGTAGACGTCTGCAGGTCTTCCTTGGAGCCAGATTCAGATCACGAACTAACAATAGGAACTAAGTACGCATTCAATAATGCGGTAGAGGGACTTGTTGACGAAGTCGACACCTATCTAAGAGTCCGCGACACACTCGCAAAAACAAATCCGTCCTCTTCGCCCAAGCATCCCTCACCGTAAGTGGGAGCGCAGCGACCCCGCCCGCGCCTACCCGCGGGCGGCCCGCCGCCTAATGGCGGGTCAGTGGCGTCTATCCGCCACGTAAGCCGGACCAGAAACCTAGCAGAATGGAGAGGCGCCTAACCCGGCGCGTACGTACGTCGCAATGAGCCCATCCACTAGAAAGCGCGGTATGGATCAGATCCGCACTCATCGTGCGGCGATCCGATGGTGGGTCGAGATCAAAGCGGAGTTCCCCGCGGGCATTGTGCCGATTCCGACAGCCGCTCGAGTCCTGGGAGTCTCCGCACGCCGTGTACGTTCACTCGTAGACGACGGCCGACTACGGATCGTGGACGGGATGCCGGGAGGGAGTGACCGAGACCGTTTTATCCCGCTGGTCGACCTCATAGACGCACCGTTTATGCTCAATCGAGGACGACCCGACCAGTGGGGACGCGATAGAGCGAAGAAACAAGAAAAATATCCAAGCTCCAACGCGGTGCGTAAGCAACTGCGGCCTAAGTAGATAGGCTGCAGATACCCAGTTTTACAGAACATATATTCTCGGACCCTGGGGATCCAGGAGCCGGCGAGTCGGAGAACCCCGATTCCGGGCTGTTTCCGCTCATCCGTGCTCCGCGTGCACCTTCATCCGCGTCCCCCACACGCCCAACGAGAGCCGCTCGCCCGCCCCGAGGCACGCCGGCAGCGGTGATCCCGCCCGCGGCTGCTCGCCGTCGATCTGCACGCGGCTCGCCGCTGCCCCCGCCCGCGTCGTGATCTCAAACCGTTCCGAACGCAAACGCCGGATGCGCTTCGAGCGGAGTTTGCACTGCAAGAACCGCAGCCCGGTGCCGATCGCCGTCGTCGCGGGCAGCAGCGCCAGGTCGAGCATGCCGTCGTCGATCGGCGCGTCCCGGCACGGGTCCATCCGCAGCGCGTACGCCGGCACGTTGCTGACCACCACCGTCCCCGAGAACTCGAACGCCCCGACAGGGGGGTTCGAGCGGTCCGATGGCCCGCTGCTGGGCTCGCCGCACAGATCGATCGTCACCCGGGCCACACGCGGGCGCAGCCCCTCGGCGATCGAGGGCAGCACGTACATCGCGTGACCCCCCTGCCCGCCTCGCACCGCTTCGACACGGTGGATCACCGAGGCGTCGAGCCCGAGCGAGCACATCAGCGCGAACGGCACGCCGTTGGCGCTGCCAAGATCGATCTCGGTCGGGGGGTGGTCGCGTTCGATCGCGTCGGCCGCGGGCACGGGCTCGCGGGGCATCCCGAAGTAGCGTGAGAACAGGTTCTCCGTGCCCGTCGCCAGGTGGTAGACCGGCACGCCCAGCTCAGCCGCCGGGCCGCACGAGTGATGGATCGTGCCGTCGCCCCCTACGATGACGAGCCGGTCCGACCCCCCCGCCGCCGAAACCAGATCCAGATCGCGATCGAGCCCGGGGCGGTTGGTCGAATGCCCGCGCGAGCGCAGGATTCGGTCGAGTTCGTCGGCAAGCCCCAGCGCCTTGCCGTGCCCGGAGCGTGGATTGGCCAAGATCGTGATCAGCATCGGTCCGCGCTGCTCCTCGGTTCTCATCGGCGCTTCTTGGCCCATCTCGGCGGCGGGCTCATGCTGCGGCGAAACCGCCAGCCCGCCCCTATGATGGCCCCCATGAGACCGGCAGTCCAAACCGAGGCGGATTACAACGGCGCGAAGGCGGCGGCCGATCTGGTCGTCAAAACCCACGAAGCCCTGGCCGGCTTCCTCGCGCACGGCCAAACGCTCGCCCAGATCGACACCTTCGTCGCCAAGACGCTCGACGCGCTCGGCGCCAAGAGCTGCTTCTATCGATACAGCCCCGGGCGGATGCCCCCCTTCCCGTCGCAGGCCTGCCTGAGCGTGAACGCCTGCGTCGTGCACGGCACCGCGGGCTACCTCACCCGCCCCATGCAAGCCGGCGACCTGCTCAAGATCGACATCGGCGTGAAGTACCGCGGCTGGATCGGCGACGCCGCCTGGACCTACTCCTTCGGACCCCCCACCGACGAGATCGGGCGACTGATGAAGTCTGGCAAGGAATCGCTGGCGCAGGGCGTGCAAGAACTCAAAGCCGGCGAGCCCTTCCTCAACTGGGCCAAAGCCGTGCAGCGCGTGGTCGAGGACGACTACGGATTCCACCTCATCCGCGGGCTCGGCGGGCACGGCTACGGTCGCTCGCTCCACGCGCCGCCATGGATCTCCAACGTGGTCCCGACCTACCCCGGCGAGTGGCCCGACGCCAAGCTCGCGTGCCAGCCCGGCATGCTCGTCGCGGTCGAGCCGATGATCGCCATCGGCACGGGCGAGACGCGCCAGGGCAACAAGCAGTGGCCGATCTTCTCCGCGGACGACTCGATGTCGGTCCACTACGAGCACGACGTCCTGATCACCGACAACGGCCCCGACGTGCTCACCGCCGGGCTCGAACAACTCGAGGACGTGATCACCCGATGAACGCCCAGCAGAACCGGATCGACGCCGCGTTTGCCAAGCTCAAGGAATCCGGGCACGCCGGGCTCATGCCCTTCGTCTGCGCCGGCGCCCCCACCACCGACGCGCTCACAGAGGTCCTCCCCGCGCTCTCCGATGCCGGCGCGACCGTGATCGAGATCGGCATCCCGTTCTCAGACCCAATCGCCGACGGTCCCGTCATCGCCGCCGCCATGCACGACGCGATCACACGCGGCATCACCCCGACCAAGGTCTTCGACCAGGTCCGCTCCGTCCGCGACCGCGTCGAATCTGGCATCGTCGCGATGGTCTCGGTCAGCCTCGTCCATGGCATGGGCGGGCCAGACGCCTTCTGCGCCAAAGCCGCCGACGCGGGCTTCGACGGCTGCATCTTCCCCGACGCACCGCTCGAAGAATCCGAGCACCTCGCCAGAGCCTGCGCCGAGCACCGCCTGACCTGCTCGCTGCTCATCGCCCCCACGACCCCGCCCGACCGCGCCAAAGCCATCGCGGAACGCTGCTCGGGCTTCGTCTACCTGATCGCCCGGGCCGGCATCACCGGCGAACGGACCGACGCCCCCGAGATCGCCGACCGCGTCAAGATGCTGCGGGGCGCCACCCGCCTGCCCATCGCCTGCGGCTTCGGCATCTCGACGCCCGACCACGTCTCGGCCGTCGTCGCCCACGCCGACGCGGCCATCGTCGGCACCGCCCTGGTCCGCCGGCTCGAAACCGCCCACCAGAACAACACGCCGCTCGCCAGAGAAGCGAGCGACTTCGCGACCGAACTCTCCGTCGGGCTGATAGCCGCCCCGTGACGGACCAACACACCACACGCGTCCATACCATGCACGCGTCGGCCCCGTAGCTCAGCGGTCAGAGCAAGCGACTCATAATCGTAAGGTCCTCGGTTCGAATCCGAGCGGGGCTATTTCCGAACGCAGCAGCACCGAACTTAATGGGTCTGCATCCATGCGTCTAGCAGGAGCACTCGCCGTGCAAACGGGGTGACATTGAAACGCAGCAAACATGAACTAGTAATGTCAAACGGCGACAAAGTGCCGCTCACCGTTTTTGATGACGGGACCGCGGCGTGCCCGATCTGCGGCGAGCCAACCGGGCCTGGTGATTCGTGGCCGTGGAAAATGTATGCCGAAAGCGCCCTTGCTAGTTTCGATACCTGCTACAGATGCAGAAACGCATGGGGCGACGAAGATTACGTATCTAGCATTGCACCGAAGGGTGAGCAAGAGCGCGTTTGGCTGAAGTTGCGCCTTGAGTATCTCGGCAAACAGCCGTGGGACAAAGAGAGCCTAAGCATCTTGGAGTCGAACCTTGGCATGCGTCGAAGCGAACTCGAAGCGGCCTATCGCGACCGACTAGCCGAAGGCTGAGTTGAACGCCCGGGGCAAGCACCGCCGAGCAACCTCGCCCCCATCACACACGCAGATCCGCGCACACCATCGCGTGGTCGGACACATCCAGCCCGCTCTGGCGATCAACGTGGCAGTCCTCCACCAGCTTCGCCGCCGCCTTGTTCGCCAGCACGTAGTCGATCCGCCACCCGCGATCGAGCGCCCGGGCCTGCCCCCGGTTCGACCACCACGAGTAGGGACCGTCAACCTCCCCGTACTTCTCGCGGATCAGGTCCGACCACCCCTGCCCGAGCAGCTCGCCGAACCACGCACGCTCGTGGGGCAGGAAGCCCGAGTTCTTCTCGTTCGATTTCGCGTAGAATAGATCCCGCGCCTCGTGCGCGATGTTGAAATCGCCCCCCAGAATCGTCGGCACCCGCGATCGCGCGTGCTTGGCCGACCACTCCATGAAGAACCCCAGCCACCGGTCCTTCTCCGCCTGGCGGTGCTCGCCCGACGACCCGCTCGGCATGTAGATGCTCGATAACCGGACCGGGCCGACCCGCACCGTCACCACCCGACCCTCCGGGTCCGCCTCGCCCGCGCCGCGCCCCTCGTCCTTGATCGACTCGCGCGACAGCACGCCGGTGCCCGAGTACCCGGGTCGCTCGGCGGGGTGCCACAGCGCGTGCCAATCCTCGGGCTCGCGCCAATGGACAGGGATCTTGTCCGGGGTCGCCCGCACCTCCTGCATCAGCAGCACGTCGGGCTTGACGCGCTCGATCGCGTCGCCCATCCCCTTCCGATCCGCGGCCCGGATCCCGTTCACATTCCACGTGGCGATTCGCATAGGAATCCACGATACGCCGCACTATCCTCACGCATGGACACACCCCCGGACAAGCAACAAGACACCCACCGCCACGCCCGCGTCATGGGCGGCATCCCCGCGATCAACCTCGCCCTCTACCACCAGATCCGCTTCATGGTGGGCGACCCCGCCGCGCTCGTCACCATCACGCGCCCCGACGGAACCACCAAGCGCGTCCTGATCTGCCGCGATATCGAGATGGACCGCGCCCGCGAAACCGCCGCCGTCGACTCCGTCCGCTGCCCCGCCGATTTCGCCCCCGAGTCCGGGCTCTCGGGCGACCGCGAGACCGCCACCGCCCAGTCACTGGGCGAGATGCTCGTGCGCGAGGGCATCACCGACGCGGCCGTCGACCGTAGCCTCCCCTACTCCTACGCCCACCACATGGCCGAGCGCGGCATCAACCTCCACTACGACGCCGACATGGGCGTCACCGAGCGGCGCACCAAGGACGCCACCGAGATCGAATACCTCCGCCAGGCCCAGGCCCTCACCGAGGATGCCATGCGCATGGCCTGCGAGACCATCGCCAACGCTGCGCCCGACGACGCGGGCGTCCTCTACCACGACGGCACGCCCCTGACCTCGGAGCGCGTCCGCTCCATGATCGACGTGTTCTTCCTCAGCCGCGGCGCCTCCACGCCCCACGGCTCGATCGTCGCGGGCGGCGTCGTCGGCGCCGACTGCCACCACCGGGGCGAGGGCCCGCTCCGCACCGGCGAGCCGGTCATCATCGACATCTTCCCCATGGTCAACGAGACCCACTACAACGGCGACTGCAGCCGCACCGTGGTCCACGGGCAGATCCCGCCCCGCGTCGCCGCCATGCACGCCGCCGTGCTCGAAGCCAAGGCAGCCGCCGAGAAAGCCGTCCACGCCGGCGCCACAGGCGACGAAGTCCACGCCGCCGCCATCGCGGTCATCCGGAGCCACGGGTTCGAGTCGGGCCAGCCCCCCGCCGACGCCGACGCCTCGTACACATTCATGCCCCACGGCACCGGGCACGGCATCGGACTGGAAGTCCACGAGCCCCCGCTGCTCGACACCAACGGCCCCCCGCTCTTGGCCGGCGAGGTTCTGACCGTCGAGCCGGGGCTCTACTCCAAAGCCGTGGGCGGCGTGCGTGTCGAGGACATGGTCGTCGTCACCGCATCGGGTCACGAGAACCTCAACACCCTGCCCATGGGACTCACCTGGACCTGACGAGCCCGGTCTGAACTACTTGGCCTTGCCCTGATTCGCCACCGCGGCCATCGCCTTCTCGACCGCCTCGGGGTCGCCCAGGTACTTCTTCGACATCGGGTTCAGGTCCGCGTCCAGCTCGTAGACCAGCGGCATGCCCGTCGGGATGTTCACGCCCACGATGCCGTCATCCGAGATTCCATCGAGATGCTTGACCAGCGCCCGCAATGAGTTGCCGTGGGCCGCGACCAGAAGCCGCCGACCCGCCCGAACCTTGGTCGCGATCTCGTTGCCCCAGTACGGCAGCACCCGATCGACCGTGTCCTTCAGGCACTCCCCGCCCGGAATCTCCCGGTCCGACAGGTTCTCGTACCGCGGGTCGTGCCCGGGCCAGCGCTCATCCGAAGTCTCGAGCGCAGGCGGCGGGATGTCGTAGCTGCGCCGCCAGATCTTAACCTGGTCTTCGCCGTGCTTCGCTGCGGTTTCCGCCTTGTTCAGCCCCTGCAGCGCCCCGTAATGACGCTCGTTCAGCTTCCACGACCGGTGCACCGGGATCCACATCAGGTCCATCTGTTCCTGGATATGCCACAGCGTGCGGATCGCCCGCTTGAGCACCGAGGTGTACGCCTCGTCGAACACATAACCCTCATCGCGCAGCAACTTGCCCGCAGCCGCGGCTTCCTCATGCCCCTTGTCCGACAGCGGCACGTCCTTCCAGCCCGTGAAGCGGTTCTCTTTGTTCCAGGTGCTCTCGCCGTGACGGATGATGACCAGGGTGTGCATCGCGTGATTCCTTGCGCTCGCGGTCGTTCAGGGGCCCGACTAATGGTAGCCCGAGACGAACATCCCCAGCCCCCCGCCAGCCCCGCGATCGAGCACCGGAATAGTCCTCGTCACCCCGACCCGCGCACAGAACGCCACATCGCCATCGCACCCCAGATCAACCAACCGCTGCGCATGGAACGACCGGCGCACCGGTACCTCAACCCCATCCACAGCCAATCCCATCGCCTCCGTGCGCACCGCGTCCGCCCGTTCGCTCAACCGCCACCCCGCGCCGAGCAGCGCCTCAGCGAGCAACCCGCCCGCCAACTCGTCCTCGAGCGATCGTTCCCCGTCTGTGCCCGAGCACACGACAAGCGTGTCCTTAGCCCGACCGATCAAGTCCTCAACCGCCGCCGGCAGATTCGTCAGCGAGAGCGTCAGCACGTCTGCGCCAACCGCCGCCGCACGCTCGGCTGCCGCGGTCCCGTTCGTTGTCGACAGCACCACGCCGCGCCCGCGCACCGGCGCGACCGCCTCCGGACGCGGCGAGTTGCCCAGATCGAAACCCGCGGGCGCCACCCCGCTGCGCTCCCCCGCCAGCAGCAACCCGGGCTCTTCCGCTTTGATGGTCAGCGCCTCGTCGACCCGGCACACCGGGCGAACACCGACCGACCCGGCATCGAGCATCGCTGCGATCGTCGTCGTCGCACGCAGCACATCAACCACCACCGCGACCGGCACCGATCCGGTGTCGATCGCGCCCGGAAGCACCGCGATATCCAGCGTGGGCACGGTCAACGCTCCGAACGAACGAACCCCCGCGTCACGGGCGGTTGCCCGAGCGGGCCATCAGATCGCGGAACGCGGTCACGTCCAACGCATCGACCGAGCCGTCGCCGTTCACATCCGCCCGGCTAGAGCCGTCCTGGTACAGCGTCAGAAACGCGTTGAAGTCGGTCGTGTCGATCACGCCGTCGCGGTTGCTGTCGTACCGGCGCACGAACGCGTCGATCTCACGCCGGTCGCGCAGGGTCGAGAACGCGTCAGACCGCTCGTCGGCGTTCAGATCCCCATCGCCGTCCTCGTCGAACTCGTCGGCGAACGAACGGAACCGGTCCTCGCGTCGCGCCTGTTCGGCCGCCGCCGCGGCGGCCTCCTCGGCCGCGCTCAAAATCCCGTCGCCGTCCGTGTCGTACCGATCGACCCGGCGCTGCATCTGCTCGGCCTCACGCCGCGCCATGCTGTCCTTGATCGCCTGGCGCTCCGCGTCGTCGATCATCCCGTCGCCGTCGGCGTCGAAGCGTTCCTTCAGGCGCCCCCCGCGACGGGATTCGAGCATCGCGTCGATACGCTCGTCCTCGTCGACCTCGCCGTCGCCGTTCTTGTCCATGCGGGCGCGCATCTGCTCGCCCAGGGTCTCGAACATCGCCCGGCGCTCCTCGTCCGACAGCGTCCCGTCCCCGTCCTTGTCGAACTGGGCCAGGCGTGCCTCCCAGTCGCCGAACCGGTCCCCGGGTCCGCCACGGCCACGATCCCCAACGTCCGGCGTCCGGACCGGTGCGGGTGCCTGGGCGACCACCACGGGCTCCGGATCGGGCGTGGGAATGAACTGCGATTGGGCCTTCTCGCCCCCGCCGACGATCATCGCGACACCGGCCGCGCCGACCGCCACCACACCGACCACCACGAACCCCACGAGCTTGCTGTCCATCGGAGACCTCCAGAGCGAGATAGAACCGGGGCGAACGCCCCGTGAGTGTCTTCATCGGACCAACGCCCGAGGATGCACCGAATTGCAGCCGCCCCGACCGAAATCCGGACGGGGCGGGCAAAAGTGGCGAGAGGGAGACTTGAACTCCCGACCTGAGGGTTATGAATCCTCCGCTCTAGCCAGCTGAGCTACCTCGCCAAGAGGTCGTCATGATAGTCTGGCAACCGCCGTGCGGCCCACCCCAATACCGCTCCAACCCGCCTCAGCCGGTCGTTTCGGGCTTGCTGGGCTCGCCCTGGGCGACCCGGTCGTGGTCCGACGCCGGGGCCTTGGCGGACTCGAATCGGGGGGCGTCTGGCTTGCTCGCCTGAACGTCGACCTCGTCGCCGATGTCCTTGAGACCCTTCTTGAACTGCACCAGCCCTTGCCCCAGGCTCCGCCCCACCTCGGGCAGCCGCCGCCCGAACAGCAACAGCATGACGATCCCGATGATGAGCATCTCGGGCCAGCCAAGGTTCGGCAAGAAAGCAAGCGTTGTATGCATGGCGGATCAAAGGGGGCAGCCCCGCCAAGGTCAACGCCCGGTCCCATCCACAAATTGCCCGTCAGGGCTCGGTTCGGGCGATCGAATCCTCCGCCGCATCAACCACGTTGTGCAGCAGGACCGCCACCGTGACCGGCCCGACCCCGCCCGGCACCGGGGAGATCCACCCCGCGACCCCCGAGACCGCCTCGAACGCCGCGTCGCCGACCGTCTTCATCGCCCCCGTCTCGTCCTCGATCCGGTTGACGCCCACGTCCACCACGACCGCCCCGGGCTTGATCATCGCGCCCGTGATCAGCCCCGGGACCCCGGCCGCCGGGATCAGCACGTCGCCCGATCGACACAGCCCGTCCATCCCCAGCGTGTGCTTGTTGCAGCTGATCACCGTCGCCTCACGCTGCATCAGCAGCACCGCGATCGGACGCCCCACGTGGGCGCTCGCCCCCACCACCACGCACCGCTTGCCCTTGAGGTCGATCCCCGTGTGGTCCAGCATGCGGAGCGTCGCCAGGGCCGTGCAGGGCGCCTTCATCGACCGCCCGTAGACCACGTTGCCGATGTTGGCCGGGTTCACGCCCTCCACGTCCTTGTCGGGGTCGATCCGGGCCTTGATCGCGTGCTCGTTCACACCGTCGGGCAACGGCATGTGGACCATGATCGCGTGCACCGACGGATCGGCGTTCAACGCGTCCACCTTCGCCCGCACCGCCGCCTGGTCCGAGCCCGCGGGCAGCTCGTGCAGCGTGTACCCGATGCCCAGCTTCTCGCACGTCTTGGCCTGGTTCTCCGCGTACACGCGGGCCCCGTTGTCGCCCGAGTCCACCAGCACCGCGTCCAGGCGCGCCGGCGTCCCCAGCCCGACCAGCTTGGCCGCCCGGATGCCCACGTTGACCCTCAGGTCCTTCGCGATCGCCCTGCCGTCGATGATCTTCGCCCGCATGAGCCGGAATCGTACGCCCCCCAACAGCCCCGACCCGGGCGGTTACGATCCTTGCCGTGAGCACGCCGCCCGACCCAGCCCGACGCATCGCCGAACTCAGCGCCCTGCTCCACGCGGCCAACCGGGCCTACTACGCCGCCCAAGCCCCGCTCATGTCCGACCGCGAGTTCGACGACCGCCTCAAAGAACTCGCCGACCTCGAAACCGGGCACCCCGATCTGAGCGACCCCAACAGCCCCACCCGGCGCGTGGGGGGCGAGCCGATCTCGGGATTCACCACCCTCCCGCACAACGTCGCGATGCTGTCGATCGACAACACGTACTCGTCGGAAGAGGTCGCCGAGTGGATCGCCCGGATGGAACGCTCGCTGGCTCCCAAGGCATCAGGCGACGGCTTGTTCGCGGGCGAGCCCCCCACCATCCGCTATATCTGCGAACCCAAAATCGACGGCGTCGCGCTCTCGGTCCGCTACGAGAACGCCCGGTTCGTCCGAGCCCTCACTCGCGGCGACGGCGAAAAGGGCGACGACGTCTCCCACGCCGCACGCACCATCGCGTCCCTGCCGCTGATCATCGAGTTCCCCTGCCCGGACGTCCTCGAAGTCCGGGGCGAGGTCTACATCCCAACCACCGAGTTCGAGCGCATCAACGCCGAACGCGAAGCCGCTGGCGATGACCTCTTCATGAACCCCCGCAACGCCTGCGCGGGCACCCTCAAGAACCTCGATCCTTCGATCGCCGCCTCGCGCAACCTCGGCTTCGTCGCCCACGGGCGCGGCGAGGTCTCGGAACCGATGGGCGACGGGCACGCAGCGTTCTGCCAACGCCTCGAACAACTCGGCTTCCCCGTCGGCCAGCACCGCAGCACGGAGCCCGACGCCGACGCCGTGCTCGACGCCATCCGACGGATCGGCGCGTTGCAGGGGCGTCTCGAGTACGCCCTCGACGGCGCGGTCATCCGGGTCGACGCATACGCACAGCAGGACACCCTGGGCGTGACCAGCAAGTCACCCCGCTGGTGTATCGCATTCAAATACCCCGCCGAGCGCAAGACCACACGCCTCATCGGTGTCGACCACCAGGTAGGCAAGACCGGCAAGGTCACCCCCCGCGCCACGCTCGAGCCCGTCGTGCTCGCCGGCACCACCGTCCAGCACGCGACGCTGCACAACTACGGACGCATCCGCGACGCCCAGGCGTTCACCAACGCGCAGCCCGAAGCAGATCGCACCGACCTGCGCCTGGGCGACCTCGTGTACGTCGAGAAGGCGGGCGAGATCATCCCCCAGGTCATGGGCGTCGAACTGCCCGAACGCCCCAAGAAGGCCCAACCGATCCAGCCGCCCGAGACCTGCCCCGTGTGCGCCGGCACCATCGAGATCGAACCGCCCGAAGCCGAGCAGACCCCGTCGCTCGAGACGGTCCGGCGATGCATCAACCCCGAGTGCCCCGCCCAGGTCCGCGAGAAACTTGTCTGGTTCGCCGGTCGCAAACAGATGGACATCGAAGGGCTGGGCGAGAGCACCATTGATGCCGTCCGCGCGACCCACTTCGACCCGGACGACCCGCGCCGCGTCGAACTGGGCGTGCCCAGCGACACCCCCGCGATCCCCCTGGACCACTTCGCCGACATCTTCCGCCTGCACGAGCACCGCGACGCGTTGCTGACCATCGATCGCATGGGCGAGAAGAAGGTCGAGAATCTGCTCGCGGGCATCGAAGCCGCCAAATCCCAGGGGCTCGCCCGCGTGCTGGCCGGCATGGGGATCCGCCACGTCGGATCATCCACCGCCAAGTCGCTCTGCCGCCTCTATCCCGACCTCGACGCGCTGCTCGATGCCGACGAACGGACGCTGCGCCCCAAGGCCCTCAAAAAAGCCGAGGCAGTCGAACTCGGATTTCCCGAGGATCCCAAAGACCGCCCCGAGACCGGGCTGGGCGCACTCACCGCGCCCGCTGTCCACGCCTACCTGCACTCTGACTCAGGCCGATCCGCGTTCGCGGCCCTGCGACAGTCCGGCGTCGACCTGACGAGCAAGGAATACCGCCCACCCAGCGAATCAACGGACGGCGCGCCCGATTCCCCGTTCGCGGGCAAGGCCATCGTCCTCACGGGCACGCTCGAGCACTACGACCGGACCAGCCTTGGCGAGATCCTCGAGTCGCTCGGAGCCCGCATCGCGGGCTCGGTCAGCAAGAAGACCGACCTGGTGGTCGCCGGTGCATCCGCCGGATCCAAGCTGAAAAAAGCCCAAGACCTTGGGGTCGAGGTCTGGGACGAGCCGACACTGATCCAAGCCCTATCCCAGGCCGGCATCCGGAGCGACGCGTGAAGAACATCGAATACAAAGCCGAACTCCGCGACCCGGAACTGGCCCGCGCCATCGCCAAGGAGATCGGCGCCTACCCCGTCGTCCGCGTCCAGCAGACCGACACCTACTACAACGTCACGACCGGACGTGTCAAAAAACGCGAGGCGGTCGCCATCGACCGGGCCGTGTCCGTCCCCGAGCCGGTCGAGTACATCGTCTACGAGCGCGCCGACCGGGTGGATACCCGGGTCTCGGAGTTTTCGGTGCTCACCGAATCCGAACTCCGGGCCCGCTTCGGCCAAGCCGATCTCCCCCACTGGATCGTCGTCTCGAAGACGCGCGAGCTGTGGATGTGGCGTTCCGTGCGCATCCACATCGACAAGGTCGACCACCTGGGCTGGTTCTTCGAGCTCGAAGCCCTGATCACGCGCCCCGATCTCGAGCCCGAAGCGACGCAGCTGGCCGAGCACCTGCGGGCCACGTTCATGCCCGCGCTGGGCGAACCCGTGTCCACGTCCTACTCGGACCTGCTCGCCCAGCACCGGGCGATCGAATCCGACGAGCAAGGCTGACACCGTGTGCCTGCGGATGACCCAGCACTGGACCTGGCCCGAACTCCACACGGCCCTCCGCCTGATCAGCCAATCCGAGCACACACTCCCGCCCGACCTGCTCGACCAACTGCTCGATCAGGCACCACAGCAAGCACCGCCACGCTACAACCTTTGCCCCAGCGAGAACGCCCTGGTCCTCCGCGCCGACGCCGGTCGGATGCTCGCGAGCCCGGTCCGATGGGGCATCCCCAGACCCGGGCCCGACAGCCGCTCTGCCCTGGTCGGCAACGCGCGATCCGAGACGGTGGACCGCCTGCCCATGTTCCGCGACGCCTTCGCGCACGCCCGCTGCCTCGTCCCCGCCAGCGGCTTCTACGAGTGGCAGGCGACCGGCGACCGCCAGAAGCAGCCCTGGTACTTCACCCCCGCTGATGCGCCGATGTGCTTCTTCGCCGGGATCATCGCCGACTCAGGGGAGGGCCAGGCGTTCGCGACGATCACCGCCCCGACCCCCGAGGCATGCCGCACGAACATCCACCCCCGCATGCCGTCGGTGATCCTGCCCGAGCACGCCGGCGCGTGGCTCGGGCTCGCACCCGCACCATCGCTCGCCCCGCTGTCGTGCCTCCGCACCTTCGGATCCGATCACGCGATCCCGTCCCAAGCCCACCCGGTGTCGAAGCGGGTCAACCGCACAACAAACGACGACGCCACGCTCACCGCGCCGATCGAGCCCGAACCCGGCCTATTCGGCTGAGCACGGGATCCTGTCTTGAGCATCTCGTCGCGCCCCGCGGGCAAGAACACACGAGAAATCGAGGGCGGGCGATGGCTCGCTCAATCACGGGCATCCGGCCCCGAAGATCGTGAGGTACGCGGAGACGTCGAAGAAGTTGAACAGCCCGTTGGCATCGAGGTCTGCCGCCGGATCCTCGTTGGCAAAGAGGGTGATGAATCCGCTGATATCGAAGAAGTTCAGAAGCCCATCGCCGGTGATGTCCGCCTGGCAGGCGTTGCTGGTAAGCAGATCGTACAGCAGCACATCGCGTCGGTTGACGATCTGCGGCTCGAACGAGCCCACGACATACAGGTGCCCGCCCGGGGCCGCCGCGATCGCGTACGGACGATCCGAGGCCGACCCACTGTCGAACGTGGTCCGCGAGAGATACTCACCCGTTGTACTCCGCTGCTCGACCGTGACGTCGCCCCCGTCGGCGTCGATGAAGTAGAGATCGCCGTCGGACCCGAGCGCGACGTGCCCGCTCGAGCTGATGCTCCCGGCCGTGCCCTGCAGTGTGACCGACCAGTGCACAGCCCCAGCGGGGTCGAAGCTGGTCGCGAACACGCCGCCGCCACCCGTCCCGGTCAGCAGCAGCGACTCGGGCGCAACCCACATGAAATCGAGCGGGGTGACCGAGCCCGGCTGGCTGTCGAACGTCGCGCCGACGTACGTGCCGTCGGTCTGGTAGATCACCATCGCCGCGTCGCTGTTGCCGAACCCGCTGACAGACACGCTGCTGGCGACAAACACGTTGCCCGATGCATCCGTCGTGATCGCGTGCCCCGCCGTCCGATTCTCATCGGTATCGGTCGTCAGGTCGCGCTGGTCGGACCAGAGGATGCTGCCGTCCGGCGCTATCTTCGCGGTAAGCATCTCGGTGCCGAACTCGTCGTCGTCGGGGACCGAGCCGGTCGCCACGACATTGCCGAACGGATCGAACGCTACAGCAGCGCCCTGGGCCGTGTCGTTGGCAAATCCCTCAGGGAGATTGACCGACCAGAGTTCATTGCCGTCCGAGTCGTAGCAGACGACCGCGAAGAACACGGTCGTGAACGTCTCGTCCCGCGCCCATCCGGTCATCGCGAACTCGCCGTTCGGCCCGATCGCGAACCCGAGCGCGTTCTGCTGGGCGACCGGGTTGCCCCCGTCGAAGCGGCGCACCCAGAGGCGTGTGCCATCGGGCGCAAGCTTCATGACCGCCCACTGGATGCTAAAACTGGGCCCCCATGAGTCGCCGGCGACATAGATGTTCCCGGCGCTATCCAACCCGAGAAACTCGACCCGGTCGAAATGGTCGCCGTCGCCGTTGTACTCGGCCTTCCACAGGAACTGACCCTGGGCGTCGAACTTCGTGACCAGGAAGTCTTCCTTATTCGGGTTAAACGTCGTGGTGCCGGCGACGACGACTTCGCCCGAATCGGTGACCGCCACGTGGGTGCCGACATCGATGTTGAAGAAGTTGTCGTAGCCGATCTGCCATGCCTCGGCCAACGCGGGCGGCTCGACGTGCGTGCCGCACTCGTTGGACGAGATCACCAGACTGCTGGCGCTCCTGGAAACATAAGCGATGTCGGGATCGCCATCGGCGTCGAAGTCTGCGAGGGTCAGCGTGTCGGGCCCGACCACGGTATCGATCGTCTGGGCATCGCCGAACGTGCCGTCCCCGTTGCCGGGCAGCAGGGCCAGCGTCCCGGCGATCTCGCAGGTCACCACTAGGTCCAGCACGCCGTCGGAGTTCATATCCGCCGCCCGCACGGCGCGGGGGCCCACCGGTGTGATAAACGTCGAGCGCGCACCAAAGCCGCCGTCCCCGTCGGCGAGCAGCACCGACACAGTGTTCCCGAGCGTGAGGAGCCCGTCCCAGTCCGTCACGATCGCGTCGGCCGCGCCGTCGCCGTTGAGATCCTCAAGGATGACATCGGTTGGTCGATACCCGACCGTGAACGAGAGATTCAACGGGAAGGCGCCGCTGCCGTCGTTGTAGCAGACGGTGACCGTGTTGGAATCCTCGTTGGTGACGATGACGTCCTGATCGCCGTCGCCATCCACGTCGCCCGAATCGAGCCCGAAGGGGTCTGAGCCGCAATCGAACAGTCCCACGGACGTGAACCCAAGCCCGTTGATGTTGCGGTAGGGCCGGATGTGCGATCCGAACTTGTCGAGCGCGACGAAATCGAGGTCGCCATCGTTGTCGAAATCGAGGAACTTGACGCCCACACACCCACCACCACCGGCATAGAAGATGCCGGTGGCGAAGGTACCGTCCCCGTTGTTGGCGAAGTAGTAGACCCCGTTGGCGAAGTAGTTGGCTCGGAGGACGTCGAGATCGCCGTCACCATCCATGTCGCCGAGATCGACCTCGCCGAAGCCCCAGCCGCTGGTGAGGATCGGCCCGGGCGTGAACCCCCCGGCACCGTCGTTCCAGAGCACGTGCGTGGGATCGTTGCCAGGCCCATTGGAGTCGGTGATGAGATCGATGTCGCCGTCGCTATCGAGGTCGCCCGACGCAATGTAGGTCGGCGATGAACCGCCGCCGGACGGGCTCTGGATCGCGTAGGAGATGGGGTCGGCGAAGTTGCAGGGCTGCGCCAGGGCCGCGGTGTTGCAGGCGGCGATGATCGATGCGATGGTCAGGTGTGCGTGTTTCATGGGTAAGTCCCCGGTTGTGTTCGGCTGTGTCTGGCTGGACTGCGTGGTGTGGCGTGATGCCGTATCACGGGCAGCCGGCGTTGAAACTGCTCAGGTACAAACTGATATCAAAGAAATCGAGTCGCCCGTCGCCGTTCAGGTCGGCGACGAAATCGCCCGCGTTGAACGACGTGATGAACTCGATGATGTCGAAGAAGTCCAGATCCCCGTCACCGTCCAGGTCGGCGGGGCACTGGTTGGTTTCCGCGATCGAGAACACGCCGGTCGTGCTCGATGAGTCTTGAAAACGGTGATCGAAGGCGACCACACGGACCAGAACCTCGTCGATGCCCGTGCTCTCTGGCAGCGACCAATCGAACGAACGAGCGTCGCCCGGCAATCCGCGAACCACCGAGTTCCACGTGCGTCCGCCGTCGTAGCTGGCATGGATCCGGAAGGACCGGAGCCCCTCGTCGTCGGACGCGTCCCAGCGAACCGGGATGGTGCCCAGCCCGGCGAACTGCTGCCCCGCGACCGGCGAGCTCACGCTCACCACGGGCGGCTCATCACCCAGCTGCGCATCGGGGCGGATAGAGAAGTAGTCGCCAAACGAGTAGTGCAGGCGCCCGCCAGCGCCGGAGGTCGTGACAACCAGGATCCTGGCGGTATCGGTGCTCGAATAGGGCAGCGTGGCGCCGATCGGGAGGCAGCCCGTGGTCGTGCCGCCCGCGCTATCGCTCATCCCGATGCCATCAAGGAGCACATGCGCGCTGGCGAACCCGCCTGGGCCCCAGCACACGTCCACGCGCTCGTGCGGGCGGACCACCGGGCCGATCGGCTCGACGAACTGCTCGACCACCGTCCAATCCTCCTGGTACGGGATCCTCAGCACGGACTTATCCCATGCTTCCTGACCCGCGTCGTCGATCGAGACGATCCGGATGGCCGAGGGCGTGGGGTACAGATTGTTTGGCTGGATGATCGGCGCGGTGAACTCATAGCTGGTGGCGCCCGGGCCGAGCTCGGCGATCACGCGGAACTCGCTCGGGAAGTCGTGATCCGCAAACTCGATGCGGTGCCCAACGATCCCCCGGTCGTCGGTCGAACTCCAACGCAGGAGTGTCTTGTCACCCGCCTGCATCGTGAACGAAACGGGCTCCATGTCCACCACCGGGAAATCATCGTCGAGCACCGGCAGCGCGCTCAGGAAGGGCGAGAAACCGGCCGGGTGCACGTTGTGAACGACATCGCCCTGCCCGCTCGGGTGCAGGATCGTGGTCGGACCGGTCGGGTCACCCCACCAGTTGTTGCGCATGAACGGGATGCCGCTGGTGTTGTTGTACTCGACCGCGACGTTGTTGCCCTCGAAGATACTGGGGGTAACGAACCCGTCTGCCTCGATCCTGCCCGACGTTGTCGTGATCATGCCGATGGCATTATCGATGATCTTGGAGCCGTACAAGCGGACGATCCCGCCCGTGACTGACGCCGTGCCCTCCTGCGCATTCCGGACCGTGGAATGGACCACGTCCATGACGCCCCCGTCGGACTGGATCGCGATCTGCCCGCTGTCCACGATGGTGTGGCGCATCTTGGCGTCGAAGACGTCGACCCACTTGAGACCGAACCATGGCTGCCCGGGATTGAACGACTCGATCAAGATCGGCTCCTCGCGCGTCCCCTCGAGCACCATGTTCGCCGACCCAACGATGAACGACCCGGCGTTGGGCATGAACTTGAGGTTGGCTCCAGGCTCGACGATCAGCGATCCCCCCCGGTTGTCTGCGAAGCTGTCGATCACGTAGGGCACGCCGGTGTTCGCCCAGCGTCGCTGCTGCGCGAACGCGAGACGCTCTACCGGTACATAGTTATTGATGTTCCCGGCGGTCGGCAACGCGGACCCGGGAAGCAACCCGGCGGCCGAGAAGTCCATCTCCAGCGGGTAGAGATTGCCCGAGAGCGTGATGTTTTCGCCCAGCAGGAAGTTTGGGCCGTACATTTTGATGCCCGGTCCTAACGTGTTGTTAGTCACCGAGATGTTGTCGAGAAGCACCGGATGCGCTGTGGACTCGCCGGCGATGCGGAGCATGTTGCCATCGATTGTCACTTGATCGAGATGCAGCAGCCCGCCGACGGACGCGTACGCGCCGTTGATGAAGTTGGTGTCTACCAAACGGATCGTGCCCGATGCGGGCGAGAACGTGCCCAGAGACCCGCCATCGAACGTGCAGCGCTCGATCCCCACAAATCCTCCGACGCCGGTGACCTGCGCCACGCTCCCCATCATCGAGTCCGTGATCGACAGCGCCGAGTCGATGCCCGCGACGCCGATCCGAGCGTCGATGTCCGCGTTGACAAAAGTCCCCCGCCCGCCCGCTCCGAACTCGATCGACGACGCGAACCCGGGCCCGTCGCTGAACATCACGGGCGGGCCACCCGCCGCGTCGGCCACCAGTTCGCCCTCAACCCGCAGCTTGCCGCCCGAGAAGTCGACCTGGGCGCCCGCGCCAATCTCCAGCCTCGCCCCCGCGGGGATCAGGAGATCCTGGCAGACGATAAACGGACCCGACGCCGCGTCCCAGACCACGGTCCCGCCCGGGTCCGGCAGCGGGATGCCGCAAGGGTCGCTGCCCGGCGCTCCGACGCTGACCGCGTCCACCGAGAAGACCGCGCCCCCGCCCGCGAACGTCCGCAAGTACGGCGCATGGAACCGGATGGCGATCCGTCCCGTTCCGGGCAGCGTGACCTGGACGCGCTGGTAACCCTGCGTCGCGACGGGCAGCTCGGCGGTGTAGAGCAGTTGCGTGAAATCGCCGACAGCGTCCGCGTCCGCGCCGGTGCTCTCGCCCGACGACGCGTACCGCACATCGAAGTGGGTCGTGTTGCTGAACGCGCCGCCGCCGTAGACCCAGAGCGTGAACACGTCACCCGCCCGCTGCCCGCCGATCTCGGGCAGGAGCGCCCAAGTGCTGACCGCGCCCCCGAAGAAATCGGTGACCAGCCCGGACGTGGTCAGATACCCCGAGCCGTCGAACGCGACACCCCCGAAGTTGTCGCCCGGCACCCATGCCGCGCCCTGCGAGGGCTCGGACTGGTTGCGGAAGTCCCAGCCCTGGTCGATCAAGACCTGCGGCGGAAACCCGGGCTGGGCTCCCACGAGCGATTCGAAGTCCTCGATGAAGTCCGCTTGGGCGAGCGCCTGCCCGCCGCCGGCGATGATCGCCAGTAGGGCGGCTTTGGAATGGTGAGCGATGCATTTCATAGTGTGTCTCCCGTCTGATGTGCCACTTGCTGGGCACCTGTGCTGGGTCACAAGCGATGTCGCGCACGCGCCGCCACTCACGGGCAGCCGGCGTTGAACGCGGTGATGAGGTCGCTGATGTCGAAGAAGTTGATGAGCCCGTCGCCGTTGAAGTCCGCGATCGGGGCTCCGGCATTGAACGCAGCCAGGTACATGCTGATGTCGAAGAAGTCCAAATCTCCGTCCGCGTCGAAGTCCGCCGGGCACGTGTTCTCGCCCTCGACGCTGATCACCGCAACCGCTTCACTCGCGGTGGCGATCCAGATCTCGTAGCCGTTCGGGGTCGATCTCGCCTGCAGATCTTGGACCTGATTGTGAGGCAGCGGGCTCGTCGGCTGCTGCCAGAGACGCCAGACGCCGTCCTTGAGCTGCGCAACCCCTCCGGGGTACGGGTAGATCTCGTCGAACATCGAGATCCAGACCGATCCGTCCGGCGCGACCTTGACGTTGTGAACATCGTCCGAAGGTAGCGGCGAGTTCGACGGGTCATACGTGTCGTATAGCCCCGTCGCGGGATCGTAATGGAACAGGCCCCGCCCAGACGCAGCCCAGATGGTCCCGTCCTGAGCGATATCGAAATCTCCGAGGAAGTAGCCGGTTGAGTTCTGATCGAGCCCGAACGCTTCACGCGGGATCACGGACCAATCGGTGCCGTTGGTCTTGGCCAGCCCGACGGCAGCGCCGACCCAGACCGTTTCCGGGTCGTGCGGATCAGCGACGATGTCGGAGATCTGTCCCTGCGGGAGCGGGCTGTTCGCGCTGGTAAACCGCTCGTCGACGGGCATCTCGCCGTCGTCGTTCTCTCGGAACAAGCTCCCGTTGCCGGTCGCCGCCCATGCTCTTCCGTCATCGGAGACACCAATATGTCTGATCGGCCAACTGTTTGGTATCAGCTCTCTGAAATCACTCTTGCCGTCGTACTCCTTCACGCCGTTATTCGTTGGCGCGAACAACAGCTCACCAGTTGGTCGATAAGCGACCGCCTCTGTATTGTCCGTCGGGTACGGCCATGGCAGTCCGATGCCATATGTCCTGACATTCGCGTTCGTCCATGTCCGATCCGGATGCATGATGTCGAACCCACCAGTACCTGGGCCCGCGTTGCCGTCCATCGCGACATCGCCGTTGGGTGCGAGTGCAATCGAACTGATAAAGAACCCGATCATCCCGCTATTGGTCAGTCGATGACGCTGCCAAGAGCCATTGACCAGCTTGGCGGCCGCTCCGATACCACCGGCCCAGAACGCTCCGGTTGAATCCTCAGCCATGGCGTACGTCGCGCTCCCGCCCCAAGGAGCATGGGTCGACCATGCCCCATCCCATACGGAAAACCCGTTTGAACCGGATACTGCGATATGCCCGCTCGGCATCAGATCCGTGATCCCCCCGCCAGCCGGCGGCGGCGGGATGAGCGTGTACGTCCCATCCTTGGCACGAAGCGCCATCCCCTGGTCTGTTCCCAGCAGCAGATTGCCCTCGTCGTCAACCGAGTTTTTACCGTAAACCCACTGCGGCATCGGACTCCCGGGGGGCGGGGTCGGGCTCCCGTACCAGATGAACAACCCATCCTTGAAGGTCGTCAGCCCCATCTCGTTCGAACCGAACCAGACCGTGTAGCCTCCCGTGCTGTCGGGCTGCACCGCGACATAGTCAACCCAGTCCCAGCCGGACCACCAGGGCAGCCCGTTGCTGGTGTCCCAGCTGTTCCAATCACCCGTGGCGGGGTCGTACTGCGAGAGCCCGCCCGCGCTCGAGCCGCCGACCGTGTCGCACGCCATCCAGAGAGTCCCGTCGGGCGCGATGCTGATGTTGTTGACCGAAGACGCGGCGATGCCCGAGTTGCTCGGGTGGAACCGGGTGACACACCACGGCTCGACGCCGGGATCAAACCGCAGCAGACCCTGATCGCTCCCGATCCACATGATGCCATCATCAGTTTTTACGATGTCGTTGAATCGAGGGCTGGCGATCTGGGGGCAATCGACGTTGCCCAGCACACGCCAGTTCGTCCCGTCGAAGTGGCCCACGCCCCCTTCTTCCCAGAAGGGGATATAGCCACCGATCCAGGGCGAGTCGTCATCGTCGATGAAGATGGTCTGTGTGAAATCCCCCGGCACACCCGTGTTGCTCGGTCGAATCAGTTCCCAGCTCACATCACCCGGCGCTGCCATGGCCGGCGCTGCCGAGAGAACTGCGAACAGGATGACGCGTGACGGTCGGTGAACTCGCATGGTCGTGCTCCGTGGTTCGTCTGCGGCGCGGTATGCGTCCGGACCAACCACACTGCAACGAAGATGCCAATCGAGAACACAGCGCATGCGCGCCAGAACAACGCACTGAAGCAAACGAGCAACGGCTTCGCGGCCAGCATTGGCCAATCTGGCCAAGGCGGGCCACAATCAAAATGCACGCCACGTGCTTTACAGCGACGCCGCGCCTGGTTGCGATCGGACCGCAAAATCGGGATGTGTCAGGGATGGTCACCGACCGGTTTCGATCGGGCCGGACTCCGCGAGATCAATAGAGGAGGGGGGGCGACCTTCGTCGCGTCGAACACCTCCGCCGACGCTCATTGAGCACCAGCGTCAAACATTCGAATGGGCAGACCCGGACTTGAACCGGGGACACCGGCATTTTCAATGCCGTGCTCTACCAACTGAGCTACCTGCCCTTCCGCCTGGGCTGTCCTCGGCGGGTCACCACTTTATCGCCCACCGCACCGCGGTCAACCAGCCATGCCCCGGAATGCCTCACCGATCGCGCCCATTCCTTGCCCAGAGAACCCTCGTGATCGGCTACCATTCCCGCATGACCGACACCGCCGTCCTCGAGAAGCCCGAGAACAAGCCCACCGACGCCGCCCCGCTGCTCAAGGTGGACAACCTCAAGACGCACTTCCCGATCCGCTCGGGCCTGCTCCAACGCGTCACCGACCACTTCAAAGCCGTGGACGGCGTCTCGTTCCAAATCGGGCACGGCGAGACCCTTGGGCTCGTCGGCGAGTCCGGCTGCGGCAAGACCACCGTCGGACGCACCCTCCTCCGACTCCTCCCCGCCACCTCGGGCTCGGTCCACTTCGACGGTCGAGACGTCTTCCGCGCGGGCGGCTCCGAACTCCAGCAGCTTCGGCGCAACATGCAGATCGTGTTCCAGGACCCAGCCGGCTCGCTCAATCCACGCATGCGCATCGCCGCCATCGTGGGCGAACCGCTCGTCATCCACGGCATGGTCTCGGACAAGGACGAACTCCGCGAACGCGTCGAGTCCCTCCTCGAGCGCTCCGGCATGCCCCGGGCCGCGGCCGACCGCTACCCTCACGAGTTCTCGGGCGGGCAGCGCCAGCGCATCGGCATCGCCCGCGCCCTCGCGCTCGAGCCCAAATTCATCGTCTGCGACGAGCCCACCAGCGCGCTCGACGTCTCGATCCAGGCCCAGATCATCAACCTGCTGATGGACCTCCAGAGCGAGTTCCAGCTCAGCTACCTGTTCATCTCCCACGACATGGCCGTCATCCAGCACGTCTGCCGACGCATCGCCGTGATGTACAAAGGCAAGATCGTCGAAGCCGGCACCCGCGAAGAGATCATCGAGAACCCCCAGCACGATTACACCCGCTCGCTCCTCTCGGCCGTCCCCGAAGCCAACCCGCGCCGGACCAAAACCCGCTTCGTCTACGATGGCGGCGCGATGTAAAGCCCGGGCGACCCGCTCACGCGGTCGCGCTGGCCGAGACCGCATCGATCTCTGGTGCGCCTGCCCCCCACCACCGCTCGCCCCACATCGCCACGTTCATCATGGGCCACGCCAGGTTCCACAGCGCCTCCGGGGCCGCGCTGACGGTCTCAATCGCCTCGTCATTGAACACGGCCCGCGCGAACTCCGAAGACTTGAGCACCGGAGCCATCGCCCCCAGCCAGCCCTGGAACGGCAGCGGAAAGCTCGCCTTCGGGCGGGCCACGATGTCCGCCGGCAGCGCGTCGCCAAACGCCCGACGTAGCGCCAGCTTCGTCCCGGGCGGGTCCGAGTCGACGTATTTGTCCGCCATCGCCAATCCCTCGGCGAACCGGGCCACGCCGACGTCCGCGAAGGGCGTCCGCCCCTCGACCGACGCCAGCATCGTCGCGGTGTCCAGACGCCTGAGCAAGTTCGGCAGGTTCACCGACCGATGGAATCGCAGGTGCGCCTGCAAGGGCGAATCGCCCGGCGCCCCACGCCCCGACCGCTCGAATGCGCCCTGATACTCGCTACGGAGCGCGTCGTCCCGACCGGCGCGATCCCACGCCGAACCGCGCATCACGCTCATTTTCACATCCTCGCCCATCCACGCGTTCGATCGCAGGTGGAACAACCCCCCGTCCGCGTCCTCGGTGCCTCCAAGGGATGCGACGTGCGCCGCCGCCTGCCGCATCGGTGCCGCGTAGCCCCCGAACAACTCGTCCGCCCCCTCGCCCGACAGCGCGACCACGTGCCCGTCCGCCTGCAGCGCCGCCGCGACGCTGTAGATCGCGACCTCGTTGGGCGTGGACATCGGCACCCCCGTCGCCGCGACCATCTGCGCCCATCGCGACACGAACAGATCCTGGGAGATCTCGACCTCGGTGTGCTCGACGCCCAGCACGCCCGCCAGCCTCTTCGCGTGCCCGAAGTCGTCGTCGAATCCGTCCGCCCGCGCCCCGGCGCAGTACGTCCGCAGGTGTTCGTGCGTCGCGCTCGTCAGCCGCGTGATGATCGCGCTATCCAGACCGCCCGAGAGCAGCGCGCACATCGGCACGTCCGAACGGAGATGGGCCCCGACCGAGTCACCGATCACCCCCCGGGTGTCCTCCGCGTCCGAGACCGCCCCGCCGATCGCGTCCCAGGCGTCGAACCTGGCGTACGAATCGCTCCCAGACGCGTCGTACACCCGCGTCTCCCCGGGCTCGAGCGTCTCCAGCCCATCGAACATCGTCCGCGAGCCCAGCGTCGGGCGGATCGTCGTCAGGTACGCCGACAGCGTCACCCAGTCCGGCTCGGTGCGCATGTCCGGGTGCGCCAGCACCGCGCCCGGTTCGCTGGCAAAGACCAGCTGCGCCCCATCCGCACCCAGGACGCGTGCAACATACAGCGGCTTGATGCCCAACGGATCCCGCGACAGCACAACCCGACGCTCGTCGCGGTCGACAAACCCCAGCGCGAACATCCCCCGCAGTCTCGATATCGCGTCAGCACCCCACACCGACAGGGCCGCCAGCACCGTCTCCGTGTCGCACGCGGTCCGGAAGGACCAGTGCGCCGCCAACTCGGCTCGGAGATCCGCGTCGTTGTACAGCTCGCCGTTGTAAACCAGCGCGTACCGCCCGTCCGCGCTCACCATCGGCTGGTGCCCCTCCGGGCCCGGCGCGATCACCGACAGACGCCGATGCCCCAGCGCCGCCCAAGGGCAACGCCACACGCCCGAATCGTCGGGCCCGCGGTGCACCATCGTGTCACGCATCCGCGCCAGCGCCCGGTCAGTCAACCCGACCCCACACCCCAGCCCGAACACGCCGACAATCCCGCACATGCCCGGTCTATCGGCGATCCGCCCGACCGACCGAGACATTCACACCGGTGCCTCACCCATCCGGGCGGCACGTCTGGCACGGGCTCAGCGACGGGTCCAGCCCGTCCCGCTCCACCCGCGATCGGCTGTCCTTGAGGTGCCGGCACCCGTCCCGGTGGTACTTCGACCCCGACCGCGTGATCCACACCCAGCGATCGCCCCCCGGCTCGGGTTCAGGCTCATCAGGAACAGGGGCGTCGACCACCTCCGCCGGCTCGGGCTCAGAATCGGGCAACCCCTCGGTCGGCGTATCAGTCTCAAACAGCTCGGGGAGCAGATCCCCGTCCGGCTCCCCCCACACGCCACGCCCGAGCTCTTTCGCACGCACCTCGTACCACCGCAGCGCCGCCTCGAACGGCTCCTCGGCCCGCGTCGAGACCTTCCCATACCCCTGACGCACGATCTCCAGGTCCACCGACAACCCATCGGGCATCCGGAACAGATACCCACGCCGACGCCCGACCTGATCGACTGCGCCGGGCTCGGGCTCGAACACACGCACCCGCTCATGCAGCAACAGGCGGGTCAGGTACATCCTCGCGATCACGCCCCCGGCGCTCGGCTCGGGGTCCTTGGCACGCCACTCCGGCGTGTCCGCGCCCAGCACCTCGAACCGGCGCAGCTCGCCCGCGACGAGCAGCATCACGCTGTCGCCATCGAATACCTCGACAACATTGGCTTCGGTCGTAGCGAGCGCTGTCACCGCGGGCATGGGCGGCGCTTCTTGGGGCTGAGGCTCGCCGCGGCTCGGCACCGATCCCGACGCGACCGCTATCGCACACAGAACCGTGCCCGCGATGCGCCTCGCAGCGGTCACATCAGACCCACACGTTCACAATCAAGTTCGGTTCCTTGAGCTTACCGCTCCAGGTCCCCATTCCGGTCGTCACCATCTTGACCTCGTACTGCGGATGCTCATCGAGCCACTCGTTGATCTGTTGATCCAAAAACTCCAGCGAGTCCCCCGTCAGGCGGCAGTGGAAACTCTTGACGTGGATCGCGCCCGTCCCGGTCGAGTTGGGCGTGCGGCTCCACTTGTCCTCGTGCCGACCCGAACCCAGGCGCTGCTCGAACGTCCTGATTTTGGAAGCGCCGCCGTCGGGGTCGCCCTCGCCCGACACGACCGGCACCGGGGCGTCGCTCACGTCCAACGGCAGCGTGTCATCGAGCGCGATGTCCTCGCTCTCCAGCGTCGGCTTGGGCTTCTTCTCTGGCTGCCCACCCCCCGAGTATCCGGGGGGCAACGGGTCTCTTGGCACTTCTTCGATCGATCTCATGCGTGGCTCCGGGGTTCGACGCAGACTACCAGAGAACACGCCCCCGGTCGAGCCCGATCCGGGGGGCATCACCCCACGCGGGCCTCGAATGCCCAGCCCGCCCCCCCCAAATCCGTGCGACGCCCGACATATTCAATCATCCCAACGCCATCCCATACGATGGTCGCAGCGAAATCCTCGCAATCGAGCACCAACGCTTCGACGGTGCCAGACCCCACGCGCCGGACACATCCGCGCCCGCCGCCGATGTCCCCCTCGAACCGCAGATACGCCGCACGGTGATCCCCGATCCGCTCACCCGTGAACGCCCCCACAACGTCCGGGCGCACGCCCACCCGCCAGGTCCGCAGACGGCGCTCACCGACGACACCCGCGTCCTCGATCATCCAATCGAAATGAACGCTCCCGTCAGCGAGCCGGTGTTCGAGGATGACCGCGTGCGCCATGGCGAACACTACCGCCCCCGACCGACACAAACCGCCCCGCATCGGCTACCATCGGAGCCGGATAACAGGAGTCCTACGCCATGCGATCGATGCTGCTTCTCTCTCTCCTCGTCCTGCCTCTCGCGATGGGCTGCCAGCCCGCCAACGAGACGGCCTCCAAGGTCCGCAACACCCTCGCCCTCGGCGAGATCCAGAACGCCGCCGGCTACGCCGAGCAGCAGGGCAAGACCCAGGAAGCCATCGAACTCTGGAGCGAGTACGTCGATCGACGCCCCCAGCAAGCCTCCGCGCAGTACCGCCTGGGTCGCCTCCTGCTCGCCGAGGGGCGGGCCGACGACGCCACCGACCACCTCTGGGTCGCGCACGATCTCAAACCGGGCAACATCGAGTACCTCGACCTGCTCGCCGAGGCCCTTTTCCAAGCCGGCGAACGCGACACCATGTTCCAGATGCTCCACGACACCCTCGAAGAGGGTGGTCTCGCCGAGGGGCACCTCCGTATGGCCAAATACGCCCAGCGGGCCGGGCTCATCGACGAAGCCCTCGAATCCCTCAGCATCGCCAGCGCGATCGACGGCGCATCGTCCGACCGCACCCACCGCGCGATCGCCCGCCTCGCCCGCCAGACCGGCGACACCGAGGCAGAGATCCACGCCTGGCGCACCGTGCTGTGGTACGACGTCACCGACCAAGAAGCCACCACACGCCTGACCCAACTCGGCGAAGTTCCCGGCCCCAGCCTCGCCCTCCAGCCGCTCACAGACGGCTGATCCAGATCCGAATACAGGGTTTCTTGACCCCGTCCGCATCCGGGCTTATCCTTCCATCCGAATCGTCGGATGAAAGCCCTGATGACCCAAAGAACCCCCATCTCGACCCCCACAGATGCCCAAAGTTCCACCAAGGGCATGGTCGAGTTGCTCGATCAACTCGGCGACGCCATCCGCGTGCGGATGCTGCGGGTCCTCGATCGTGAAGAGCTGGCGGTCGGCGAGCTCGCCCGGGTCTTGCAGATCCCCCAGAGTTCCGCATCGCGCCACTTGAAAGTCCTCGCCGAGGGGGGCTGGCTGCTCAGACGCCCCGCCGGGCCCGCGACCTATTACCGCGTCGTCCTCGACGACCTGCCGCCCCCCGCCCGCGCCCTGTGGCTCACCGTGCGCGACCACGCCGGCACCGACCGCGAGTGCGAGCAGGACGATGCACGCCTGGCCGCGGTGCTCGCCGAACGCATGGCCGACCCGACCGGGTTCTTCGGTCGCCACGCGGGCCAGTGGGACGACCTCCGCTCCGAGCTCTTCGGGCGGCGCTTCACCGACCAGGCCCTACTCGGGCTCATCGATCCCGCTTGGATCGTCGCCGACCTCGGCTGCGGCACGGGCAACGCCGCCGAACTCCTCGCCCCCTGGGTCAAGGAAGTCGTCGCGGTCGACGAGTCGCCCGAGATGATCGACGCCGCCGCGCAGCGTCTGTCCGAACATTCCAACGTCCGCTTCGTGCAGGGCGACCTCACCGCGCCGAGCGTCGAGCCGGCTTCGGTCGACGCAGCGGTGTGCCTGCTCGTGCTGCACCACCTCGACGAGCCCGCCAAGGTCATCGAGCAGATGGGCGCCATGCTCCGGACATCGAACCACGGCGGGATCGCCCTCGTCGTCGACATCACGCCCCACGACCGCGCGGCATACCGCCACGAGATGGGGCACAAGCACCAGGGCTTCTCGCCCGACACGATCGAAACCATGTTCACCAACGCGGGGTTCACCGGCGTGCGCGTCCGCACGCTGCCCCCCGCCATCGACGCCTCCGGCCCGGCGCTGTTCGTCGCCACCGCGAGGATTCCTGAATCACCCAACGGATAAACGCCACCACGACAGACCGCCCAAACACAGGGCAGCCGCATTGCTGCGGCCGAAGGGAAAACCCATGACCATGACCGCCGACCAACCCACCATGACCGTCGACACCGTCAACGGCATCCAGTTCCAGATCCGCGACATCAACCTCCACGAGTCGGGGCGGAAAGAACTCCGCCTGGCCGAGAAAGAAATGCCCGGGCTCATGGCGCTCCGCGAGCGCTACGGCTCCAAGAAGCCCTTTACCGGGCTCAAGATCGCCGGCTCGCTGCACATGACCGTGCAGACCGCGGTGCTCATCGAGACCCTCACCGAGCTCGGCGCCGACGTCCGCTGGGCGTCGTGCAACATCTTCTCGACCCAGGACAACGCGGCCGCCGCCATCGTCGTCGGTCGCAACGGCACCGCCGACAAGCCCCAGGGCGTCCCGGTCTTCGCCTGGAAGGGCGAGACCCTGGCCGAGTACTGGTGGTGCACCAAGCAGATGCTCACCTGGCCTGACGGCTCGGGCCCCGACCAGATCGTCGACGACGGCGGCGACGCCTCGATGTTCCTGATCAAGGGCCAACAGTTCGAGGCCGCCGGCTCGGTACCCGACTACGTCAAGGGCGAGGACGCGGAAGAGTACAAGTACGTCCTCGACACCATCCGCACCACAATCAGCGACAACCCCGGCTGGTTCCAGAAGGTCACCCCCGCCATCCGTGGCATCTCGGAAGAGACCACCACCGGCGTGCACCGCCTCTACGAGTTGGAGAAGGCCGGCACCCTGCCCTTCCCCGCCATCAACGTCAACGACGCGGTCACCAAGAGCAAGTTCGACAACGTGTACGGCTGCCGCCACTCGCTCATCGACGGGCTCAACCGCGCCACCGACGTCATGCTCTCGGGCAAGATCGCGGTCGTGTGCGGCTACGGCGACGTCGGCAAGGGCTGCGTCCAGTCCCTCAAGGGCCAGGGCTGCCGCATCATCGTCACCGAGATCGATCCGATCTGCGCCCTCCAGGCCGCCATGGAAGGCTACGAAGTCACCACGATCGAGGACGTCGTCGAAAAGGCCGACATCTTCGTCACCACCACCGGCAACAAGGACATCATCACCCTCGAACTCATGCGCCGCATGAAGGACAAGGCCATCGTCGGCAACATCGGGCACTTCGACAACGAGGTCCAGATGGAACTGCTGCAGGACGACCCCAACGTCGAGCGCATCAACATCAAGCCCCAGTACGACGAGTTCGTCTTCAAGAACCAGGGCGATAAGTCGATCCTGATCCTGGCCGAGGGACGCCTGCTCAACCTCGGCTGCGCCACCGGGCACCCCTCGTTCGTCATGTCCGCCTCGTTCACCAACCAGGTCATCGCTCAGCTCGAACTGCAAGCGAACCTCGAGGCGTACGAGAACAAGGTCTACGTGCTGCCCAAGCATCTCGACGAAGAGGTCGCCCGCCTCCACCTCGACAAGCTCGGCGTCAAGCTCACCAAGCTCACCAAGGACCAGTCCGAGTACCTCGGCATCCCGGTCGACGGCCCCTACAAGCCCGAGCACTACCGCTACTAAGCCGCTCGGCTTTCACTGATTCGATCCGGGGTGCGCCGAAACGCGCACCCCGTGATTTACGACCATGATCGGCTCGCTCCAAACCTGGCAATGGGCAGACTCGGACGAATCCGCTCCGCTGCGAGAGGTGATTGCCGCCGAGCCGTCCGTCAGCCAGCTCTCCCGCCTTCGCAAAGAATGGTCGCCCGAGCAGATCGCGGTCATCACCGAACTGGCGATGGCCCGCAAGAAGGCGCGCACGAAGTTCCCGGGCAATGCCGACCGCCTATTCGCCCACCGCGAGGGCGTCGAGATGGCGTCCTCGGCCCGATCGGCCGCACACAAAGCCGCACGATTCGCGGCGGCCCTGCCCCCCGGCGCACCACTCCTCGATGCCTGCTGCGGCATCGGAGGCGACACCATCGCCCTGGCGCAAGCAGGGCTCGACGTCACCGCGCTCGATCTCGACGAACGCCGGGCCTGGATGGCGAGCACCAACGCGGGCTGCCCATCAATCACCGGGGACATCCGCGAACACGCGCCGGCGATCGCCGCGATCCACATCGACCCCGCGCGGCGCACGGGCGCCAAGCGCACCCGCACGCTCGACGACTTCGAGCCCCCCTTCGACGACATCGCATCGCTGGCCGAGCGTGCCGAGATCGGCGCCATCAAACTCAACCCGGGCGTCCACGCGGACGGGCTCCCCGCCGGCGAACTCGAGATCATCTCCGAGCGTGGCTCGCTGACCCAGGGTGTCCTCTGGACCGGCGAGACCGCCAAGCAGGAACGCCGCGCGACCCTCCTCGCTTCCGACGGCTCGACCCACTCCATCGCCGGATCGCCCGACCGATCGGGCGACGCCCACCCCATCGACGCCTTCATCCACACCATGGACCCCAGCCTGGAACGGGCCGACCTCGTCCCCGCATTCCTTGCTCAGTCCGGGCTCTTACAGCTCCACCCGGGCACGGGGCTGCTGACCAGCCCTGGACTGTCCGAGTCAGCCTGGACGACGTCGTTCCGCGTGCTTGACGAACGCGCGTGGAGCCCGCGCACGGTCAAAGCCGCCCTGCGTGACCTCGACGCGCGCATCGTGACCGTCAAGACCCGGGCCGGCGTGGTCAACCCCGACAAACTCAGCCGCCAGTTCAAGGGCACCGGGCATCGCGATCTCGTCGTGTTCGTCCTCCCGATCGGCGATCGCGTGCGGGCGATTACCACGCAGCGGGCCGATCTCAACAATGAAACAACCCCGACGGACGCTCATGGGTCGTCCGGCGGGGCGTGGATGGCGGCTCCGTGATGGCCTCACGGGCAGCCGGTATTGAACAGATCGATGAACCGCTGGACGTCGAAGAAGTCGAACGAGCCGTCGCCGTTGGTATCGCCCGCGGGCAGCCGATCAACGAACAGGTTCAAGAACACCGCCACATCGAAGAAGTTCAGATCGCCCGACGTGTCGTAGTCGGCCGGGCAGGTCGTCAGCCCCTCGCTGGGCGCGATCGCGACGACCGCCTGCGCGAAGTTGAAGGTCCGAAGGACATCGCCCGTGTCCGGGTCCATCTCGTGGACGGTGCCGTCGCTGCCGCCGACATAGAGCAGCCCGCCGTGCGCCAGCAGGGCGGCCGAGTCGTTGGGCGCACTGAACGTGCTGTTGTAGTTCACGCCCCCGACGAACTTGTCGAAGGCGTAGATCGTCGCCTCGGGGGCGCCGTTGAACAGCGTCCCGCCCAGGAACATCGTGTCGCTGCCGAACGCCATCGCACGGATCTGCGATCCGCACACCGCGAACACATCGAACTGACTCCCGCCAATTGGCGCCCTGACCGCGGTCGAGGAAAGCCCGCCAACAAACACCCCCCCCGCGTCGACGCCCAGCGAGGTCACGTCGAACTGGTCCGTCTCGAATGTTTGCTTGACCGTCCCCGTCACCGGATCAACGATCAGCAGATCGCCCGCCGAGTCGGCGACCATCAACCGATCACCGAACCACGCCATCGAGGCGTTGTCGGCGGGCACGGAGAATACCCGGACCACGGTGTTCTGCGCCAGGTCGAACTCGAACACGGTGCCGTGCTCGTTGCCCATGAACGCGACGCCGTCGGCGACCGCCATCGACCGCACGTTGCCGGTGCAGAGCCCCCGGCTGCCGACCTCGCCCGTGTCCAGATCGATAAAATCGACGATGCCCGACTCGTTGGCAACGATCAGCTCGTCGCCCAAAGCCGGCGCGCCGATCAGACCGCACGCCGCAAAGATGCCCAATGTGTGTGTGCTACGCATCTGCTGCCTCCTGTTGTGGGCCCCGTCCGGGCCCGCTCGATGCGGGCGACCGTGCCCGCGTTCAGGAGTACTGTCGCCGACGATCCGAGAAAACAACCCCCACTCTTTGGCGGGGTGGACACGCGATCACAGAGTCCCGCAACCGGAACCGATGGCGTTTCAGTTGTCTTCGGCACCCAGTTCCGGGCGGGCACGCCCGATGAACAGCGACAGCAGCTCGCCCCGGCTCGACACCCCGAAGTGCTTGTACAGCCCGAGGACATGCTCGTGGATCGTTGCGCGCCCGATCCCGAGTTCGTAAGCGACCTGCTTCTCGGAGTCCCCCCGGAGCAGCCCCGCGAGCACCTCGCGCCGTCGCGTCGTCAGCACGCCCAATCGCGGCTCGTCGCCCCACGACAAGAATCCCCCCAACTCGCCGCACACCGCGTCGTGCAGCAGCGCGACCTTCGCACGCTCACGATCGCCGAAGTCGTCGTCGCCCACGCTCCGATGCAGCCAGATCGACAGGCTCCGCCCGGGCAGCGTCGTCGAGCGGACCGACATCACGTAGTCGTCGATGCCGCACGCCTTGTGCACGTCGTTGAAGGTCTTGGACCGGTACCACGTCTCCCTGCCCCAGATCTCATCCCGCGACAGCGTCAGGCGATCACCCTTGAACCGGTTGATGTAGGGGAACTCGGGCTTGCGTTCGACCGGGTTGCTCGCGGCGTACTCCGCCCAGCGACGCTCGGCCGCGTCGTCGGCCCAGCCCACACGGTGCGTCGCCAGCGACCGCATCGGCTCGGTCGCCGCCTCGCCCAAGTTCACCAGCTCGGCGACGATGACCACCTGAGCCCGGACCAGCCCGCGCAGGCCCGCGATCATCCGCTTGCGCCACGCGTCCACGTCCGCGCCCAGCTCCCGGCAACTGCCGGCCAGCTCGTGGCACGCGTGCACGTCCCGCGATGTCAGATGCTCGAACAAAGCTGCCCTCCAACGCCCAGTGTACCACACACACTCCAATCCCCGGCACACCTCCATCCCGTCCGATACGCTTGCACCAGCCGACCCCGCCGATCGATCCAGGCACGGAACCGCCGATGACCCACGCCCAGGACCTCTTCAACCAGACCCCGACCTCGTTCTCCTTCGAGTTCTTCCCCCCGCGCTCCAAAGAAGCCGCCGAGTCGCTCTACGAGAGCATGGTCCGGCTCGAAAAGCTCGGCCCCTCCTACGTCTCCGTCACCTACGGCGCCGGCGGCACCACCCGCGAACTCACCCGCGACCTCGTCCTCCGCGCCCAGAACCAGACCGGGCTCAACACCGTCCCCCACATGACCTGCGTCAAACAGACCGAGGACGAGCTCCGCTCGCTGCTTGCCGCCTACGCCCAAGCCGGGGTCTCCAACATCCTCGCACTCCGGGGCGACCCGCCCGACGAGACAACCCACGACTGGGGCAGCGAGCGCTTCCGCTACGCCGCCGAGCTGGTCTCGTTCATCAAGGCGCAGGCCAAACCGCTGGGCCACCCCGACCCCCGCGGCTTCGGCATCGGCATCGCCGGCTTCCCCGAGGGACACCCCGGCACCCCCAACCGCATGGCCGAGATGGACCACCTCAAAGCCAAAGCCGACGCCGGCGCCGACTTCATCATCACCCAGATGTTCTTCGACAACCGCGACTTCTACGACTTCCGCGACCGCTGCGATCTGGCCGGCATCAAGATCCCCATCATCGCCGGCATCATGCCCGTCCAGTCCGTGCCCGGCATGCGCCGCATGTCGCAACTCGCCCAAGGCATGCGCTACCCCGCCCCCATGCTCCGCGCCCTCCGACGCACCGACGGCTCGGACGACTCAGTCCGGCGCGTCGGCGTCCACTGGGCCACCGAGCAATGCCGCGACCTGCTCGACCACGACGTCAAGGGCATCCACTTCTACACCCTCAACAAATCCGGCGCCACCGTCGAGATCTACCGAACCCTCGGCGTGTCGAACTCGAAGCAACTGCTCGAGGGGAATGATCTTGGGATTTAGTTGGATTAAGGAGTCCCTATGCCAGCTCGGTTCATACACATTGCTTGGCTAATGGTTTTTACGGGTTTGGCTGGGTGTTCCACCAATCCGCCCACATCACAGAGTGCCCTCGCCGAGTCGTCCTCTCTGTACGTGAATCCCTGGAGAATCGTGGCGAACTACGAGATCCGAGATAACCTACCGGCGTTGCTTGGGTTTCGTCTTGAACCGATTCGTGACCAGCTTCTCCAAGTCATTGCGACTGGATCAGCGGGCGAGATCGCATCAGAGATGATGGAAGCAGCCACATACGGTTCCGACTGGGCAGTCGCGATCTTCCGAGCCGCAACGGTCGTTCCGCACGACACTCTGCTTGCAGATCTATTGAAAACCGGCTTGGTCCCATGCGATTTGAGAAAAGGCCGCCTCACACCTGGAGTGATCGCGGTAGTCTCCGAAGACATCGACGCAGTAAGGGCATTGATCGAACAGGACTGCGATCTCAACTACATCGACCCTGACGGATCGACACCACTCTCGCTAGCCATGCAACTCGAGCGATTCGACATCGCAAACCTGATCTTCGAGAACGGCGGCGATGTTTCACTCGCAGGTCCGGGCCGAATGAGCCCCGCCAATATTGCCCGATCTTATGGACTGTTGGACAAGATGGATGAATATCCAGATCTCAAGCTCGCATGCGAGGTAGCACTCGGATTGCCCGATCGCGGCGATTGACAGCCTTCGATGTTCAAGCCACGACGCAACTTCCGATTCCCATTCGAGATGATCTTCGTCGCCGTCGTGATCGTTGCTTTATTGGCCTGGATTCTTCGCTACGTCTGACTTCGCCGCCTTCACGAGCCTCGCAAACAACCCCTCCCCCAGCGCCGCATCTGCCGTCCGCTCCGGGTGCCACTGCACACCCACGCAGAACGCCACCTCCGGGTCGTGCACCGCCTCGATCACCCCGTCCGCCGAGCTGGCCAGCACCGCCAACTCCCCCGGGTCGTCGATCGCCTGCTTGTGCCGGCTGTGCACCACGCCCGCCTTGAGCAACTCGGCATCGACCGTCTCGATCGCATGGTCGGCGTCCCAGTGTCCAGCGTGCCCCTCGTGCGCGTCGGGCATGTACTGATTCAGGTGCCCGCCCCGCGTCAGGGCCAGCATCTGCATCCCAAGGCACACCCCCAGCACGGGTGCCTCCGGGTGCTTCTCACGGAGCATGTCCAGCAGCGCGGTCTCGAACGTCTGGCGTCGATGGTCCACGGGTGTCACCCGCGGATCGGTCGGCTCGCCGAAGTCCTCGGTCCGGGGATCGTCCCCGCCCGTGAACACGAACCCGTCGAACCGCTTGGCGATGTCCTTGGGCCGACCAGCCCCGGGCACCAGCAGCACGGGCTGCCCGCCCGCCGACCACACCGCGTCGGCGTACGCCGTCGTGCAGATCGCCGTCTCCCGCCCGTTCCGGTCGATGATGTCGGTCGTGATCGCGATCAAGGGTGCTGCCATGCCCCGATTGTCGGCCCGTCCCCCCGCCCCTGTCCACCCACGGACCCGTTCTCGGCGATAGAGTCATCCATGCGCATCCGCACCGTCCTCATCTGGTTCGTCGTCGCCGGCATCCTGGCCGCGGCCGTCGCCGCCTCGCGATCGGGCGGCCCCGCCTCACCGTCCGAGCAATCCAACGCCGAACCCTGGACGATCCCGGTCGATCCAGCCCGCGTCGATCGCCTGAGCCTCTCCGCGTCGTCCACCGAGACCTACGCCGTCGAACGCGTCGCCCGAGGCGTGGACCGCTGGCTCCTCCGCTGGCAGACCGACACGGGCGAGCAGACCAGCTGGAGCGCCGATCCCGAGCGCGTCCGGGCGGCCGTCCGCCTCCTCGCCTCCACCCCGGTCACACCCACCGCCGACGCCACCGAACGGGTCACACCCGTCGCCACCGTCAACATCCGCGAATCCGACGGCCGCTCGGTCGACATCGGCTTCGGCCCCCGCTCGGCCGGCGGGCAAGTCCCCGTCGTCGTCGACGTCCGCGACGCTCAAGACATCGCCCAGCGCCGCGTCATCGGGCGTCTGCCCGCCAACACGTTCGACGCCTTCGTCCGCACGCCCTGGATCGCATGGCGCGACACCGCCCTGTTCGACGCTGTGACCGCCAACGCTCGCGCCGTGTCGATCCAGGCGGGCCCGTACAGCGTCCGCCTCGAACGGGGCAGCCAGGGCTGGGCCATCACCGAGCCCTACGCCCTCGAAGCCGACAGCGAAGAAGTCGAGCGGGCCCTGGGCGCGATCGCCTCGCTCCGGGCCGCCGAGTTCGTCGACGCACCGCCCGCCGACAACGCGTCCGGGCTCGACAGCCCGATCGCCACCATCGCCGTCCGCACCCAAACCGGCGTCCGCCGTCTCGCCCTGGCCAGCGGCACAGGTGCCACGGGCGCCAACATCTTCGCCAGGATCACCACCACCCAAGGCGGCACCGATGTATCCAGCGTCGTCCACATCGACCGCGAATCCGTCGCCCAACTCACCGCGGTCCCTGAGGCCTACGCCCGGCGCACACCACTTGGACTATCCAGCGCCGACATCGCCCGCGTCCGCTTCATGGGCACCAACGGCAACGCCCGCTTCGAAGCCCGACGCACCGCCGGCGACTGGACCATCGACGGCGTGCCCGCATCGCCTGACCAACGCGACGCCATCAACCGACTCCTCACCGTAATGACACTCGAACCCGCCGCCCGCGTCGCGACCCTCGACCCCGACGCAGATGGTGGCACGCCCCTTGGCGAGGTCCGTTTCATGACCGAAGAGGGCTTGCCGCTGGGCGCGCTCAAACTCGCGGTAGGCGAGGAACTACGCCTGTCCATGTCACGCCCGCTCCCAGACGGACGCTCGCTCGAATGGACGGCCATCAGCGAGAACGCCAAGGGCGTCGCGCTGTGGGCCAGCGCCATCGCCAGCCGCATGCAGCCTTAAACATGCAACCCTGAAACAGACCCGCTCGCCCCGACCTCAGCGCTTCGCGTGGGCCGGCGCTTTGGCGATATCCCGCCGATACTGGGCCCCGTCGAACGAGATCCCGTCCACGCCCCGGTACGCCAACGCCCGCGCCGATTCACGGTCCGCGCCCAGCCCGGTCACGCCGAGCACACGCCCGCCCGCCGTCACGATGCTGCCGCCAACGCCCTTGGTCCCCGCCTGGTGCACCCGCACCCCGGTGATCGACCCGGCATGCTCGATGCCCGTGATCGCGTCGCCGGTCCGGGGTGACGCGGGGTAGCCATGGCTGGCCATCACCACGCACACCGCGTGCTGATCGCTGAATCGCACATCCACTTCGTGCAGGCGTCCCTCGGCCGTCGCCAGGAACAGCTCGAGCGCGTCCGACTCCAGCCGCGCCATCAAGGGCTGGCACTCCGGATCCCCGAACCGCACGTTAAACTCGAGCACCTTGGGCCCGCCCGGCGTGAGCATCAGCCCCGCGTAGATCACACCCCGAAACTCGATCTCCTCGCGACGCAACGCATCGACGATCGGCACGAACACCTCGGTTTCGATCACGCGCATCGTCGCGTCATCGACCGAGTCGGCCGGGCAGAACGCGCCCATGCCGCCGGTGTTCGGGCCCGAGTCGCCATCGCCCAGGCGCTTGTGGTCCTGGCAGGGCGGCAGCATCAAGATGTTCTGCCCGTCGACCAACGCCAGCACCGAGACCTCGGTCCCCTGCAGCCGCTCCTCGACCAGCACGGTCTTGCCCGCGTCGCCAAACGCGAGCTGCTTCATCATCGATTCGATCGCCGCGAGCCCCTCTTCGATGGTCTCGGGAACGATCACGCCCTTGCCCTTGGCCAGCCCCGCCGCCTTGACGACCATCGGCTCATTCCGCGAGCTGTAATACTCAACCGCCCGCTCGTAGTCCGTGAACGCCCGCCCGTCACCGGTGGGGATCGACGCCGCACGCATCATCTGCTTCGCGTACGCCTTATCCGTCTCCAGCTGCGCGCCCGCCTTGCCGGGCCCGAACACGGGGCGCCGTGTGCCGTCCGCCCGCTTGGACAACTCGTCGGCGTAGCCCTCGTTGAGCGGGTCCTCGGGCCCGATCACGACCAGCCCGATGTCCTCCCGGTCGCAGAACTGCCCGAGCCGGTACAGCTCCTTGCCCAACACCGGCACATCGACGGGCGTCCCCAGCGCCGCCAGCGCCGGGTTCTCCGGATGCGTGATGAACAACCGCCCGAGCCGCGGCGAGCGCCGCATCGCCTCCGCCAGCGCGTGCTCGCGACCGCCCCCCCCGACCAAAAGGACGTTGATCGTGCCGTGATTTGTGCCGCTGGGATCGCTCGTCATGCGCGATCGTAGGCCGGACGCCCCGAGCTGCTTCCGCCCGCCCGGACCCAAGAATCGCCCAATCCGGTCACCGGGATCACCGCCCGATCACCCGCGGCGAACGCCCCGACCCCATCATGGACACGCATCGCCCGCCCCCCGGTGAACCCACCGAACGCCGGCAGGATCCCGACCGCCCCCTCGAACCAGAAGCACGCCGACCGGACCCGCGCCGGGCTCCGCGCCCCCCCGATCGACACGACCGGATGAACGTGCCCGCACAGCGTCGGCACATCGCCCCCCACGGGCGGCTCGTGCGTCAGCACCAGCCCGCCCACCGCTGCCGATTCCGCCAGCACACCGACCCCCAACGGCTCGCACGATCGCGCCTTGCGGTCGTGATTCCCGGGGATCAGATCGACCGCGACCTCGGAAAGCGATCCGCGCCACGCCAGCACCGCGTCCCGGGTCCGATCCCGCAACGCCGCCGAATCATGGATCAGATCCCCGAGCACGATCAACCGCTCGCAGCCCGTCGCCTGAGCCAACCCGGTCAGGCGTCCCAGATCGCCCGCCGTCACCGCCTCGGGCACCGGCACGCCCATCGAACGGAACGACGCCGGCTTGCCCAAGTGAACGTCCGCGACCAGCACCGCCCGCTCCTCGGGCAGCCAGACCGCCCGATCGGGCAGCAGCACCAGGCGCACCCCGTGCCATTCGATCTCGACGCTGCCATCGATCACCGCGCCACCTTCCGCCCGCTCTGGGCCGCCCGCCCGTCCATCTGCCCGGCCAGGCGTCGCACGCGGTCCTCCCAGGACTCGCTCGTCACCGTCGTCGCCCGCAGGCTCTCGGCGTACAGCGGGAACGCCATGGGCGACAGCCTGTCGGTCCCGATGATCTTCATCTCCAGCCCCGCCGCCCGCTCGAGCGCCCGGTCCAGACGCGCCAGCTCGAGCTGCTGGTCGAGCACCTCGCGCTGGGCCTGGAACAGCAACATATTGCCGGGGTCGAACTCACGGAACACATCGTAGAACATGTCGCTCGACGCCTGGAGCTGGCGCGTCCGCGTCCGCCCGCCCGGGAAGCCCTGCTGGGTCAGCCCCGCGATCCGCGCGATCACCCGGAACTGGCGCCGCGTGAACTCGACCGAGTTGACCGACTCGACCAGGTCGTCGAGCAACCCGTCCCGGGCCAGGAGCCCCTGCCACGTCGGCGCGTCCGTCTCGAGCGCCTCGTCGCAGCTCAACTCGATGCCGTAGTCGTTCACCACCGCCGTGACCGATCGCGCCCGGATCCTACTCAATCGCAGGCTCAGCACCGCCCCCAGCCCCTCGTTGGCCAGCCGCCCCGCGAACGGGAACACGAAGACGTGATACCGCCCGCGGATCTTCACGTGCTCGATCAAAAGCGACGCCGGCTCGGGCACCGCGCTGACCTGGGCCTGGCGCTCGAGCAGCGGACGCACGCACCCCATCTCGGGCCCCTCGAAGTCCCCACGACCCGCCCGCGCCAAACGGTCCTGCACCGCGTCACCCAACTGCGTCGACAGCGACATCGTCCCGCCGTTCCAGCGCGGCACCGCCCCGGTCACCCGGTTCGCCCGCTCCACGGTCGCGGTCATCTCCCTGAGTCGCTTGAGCCGCAGCACCTTGCCAGCGAACACGAACCGGTCGCCGATCTGCAACCGAGAAACGAACGACTCCTCGATCGATCCCAGCGTCCGCCCGTTCGCGTACGCCACCTTCACCGCGTCGTCGGCCACGATCGTCCCGATATTCATCCGGTGACGCTGCGCGATCCCACGCGACGCCACTTTCATCAACCCCCCGATGTCCACCAGGCGCGAAAACTCGGGGTACACCGTCAACGCCTCGCCGCCCGAGCGAACGAAGTCCATCGCCCACGCCCATTCCTTATCCGACAAGTCGCGGAACGCCCACGTCGATCGGACCTCATCCCTCAGGCGATCCTCATCGAACCCCTCCGCCATCGCGGCCGTCACCAGATGCTGCACCAGCACATCCAACGCCTTCTCGATCGGCGGGCGCGATTCCAACTCGCCCGCCGCGATCGCGTCGCGCACGCCCGCGTACTCGATCAACTCGAACGCGTTGGTCGGCACGCCCACGATCCGCGACACCGCGCCCGGGCGATGCCCCGACCGCCCCGCCCGCTGGACCATCCGCGCCACGCCCTTGGGGCTTCCAATCTGGATCACCTGGTCCACAGGCGCAAAGTCCACCCCCAGGTCCAGGCTCGACGTGCTCACCACGCACCGCAGCCCGCCCTGCTCACCCTTGAGCATCCGCTCCACCCGGTCGCGCAGCTCGCGATCGAGCGACCCGTGGTGCAGCGCGATCCCGCCCAGCAGATCCGGGCTCTTGCGGATCAACGCCCGGAACCAGATCTCCGCCTGCGACCGCGTGTTCGTGAACAGCAGCGTCGACGACGCCCCGGAAATACGCCCGATGACCTGCTCGACCAGCGCCGTCCCGATGTGGCCCGCCCACGGATACCGCTCGATCGACTCGGGCAACAAGCACTCAACCTCGATCGGTTTCTCCTGCTTCCCTTGGACCATCACGGGCGCGTCCCGTTCCGCGCCAACCAGGCACCGGGCCGCATCGTCCAGATTCCCAAGCGTCGCCGACACACCCATCACCCGCAGATCGGGCGACAGCCCCCGCAGCCGCGCCATCGCCAGCTCCGCCTGCACACCCCGCTTGCTCGACATCAGCTCGTGCCACTCGTCGCACACCACCAGGCGCAGCCCGCGCAGCTGCCGCGCCGTCTCCGCGTACGTCAGCAGGATCGTCAGGCTCTCGGGCGTCGTCACCAACGCCGTCGGCAGGCGTTTCCGCTGGCGTGCCTTCACCGACGAACTCGTGTCGCCCGTCCGCGTCTCGACCGACCAGTTCAGTCCGAGCGCCTCCACACTCTCCCGCAGAGCGAGCGCCGTGTCGCCCGCGAGGGCACGCAACGGCGTCAGCCACACCACCCGGATCGCCTCGGGCGGACGCTTCTTCGCATCAGAGCTCATGTCCGTGACCGACTCACCGAGACGCTCGATCACCGCACCCAACCACGCCGCGTACGTCTTGCCCGACCCGGTCGGCGAGTGGATTAGCGCGTCCCGGCCCGCCAGGTATGCGTCCCACGCTTCGCGCTGGAACGCGAAAACGTCCCACCCACGCCGGTCGAACCAATCACGCACAGGACCGACAGCACGCACACGCCCCACAGATTGTCCGGTTCCGCTCGCCACACCGGATCATTCGCACCCCGCCCCGCCAGCACGCCTGCCAGCACGCCCATCAACCGATCAGCACCGCTTCACCGCCCAGGCCGGGCCCGAACGCCAGCCCCACCAGCGGCGTGCCCACCCCACCAGCCAGCATCCGCTCGATCACGAAAAGCACCGTCGGCGACGACATGTTCCCCAGCGTCCGCAGCACCTCCAGCGAGTCCGCCACCGCCGAGCCCTCCAACCCCAGCGACACCCGCACCGCCTCCACGATCCTCGGCCCGCCCGGGTGCACCGCCCACCCCCCGACATCCGCCCGCGCCATCCCCGACTCGCCCAGCCACGCATCCACCCAGCCGCCCACCCGCTCTTCGAGCAGCCCGGGCACACCGGCCGACAGCGACATCTCGAACCCGTGGTCCCCGATCACCCAGCCCATCGCGTCCGCCGAATCGGGCATCAGCACCGACCCGAACCGGCGCAGCGCCGCCCCGTCACCGCACCCCGCCACGACGCACGCCGCCGCACCGTCGCCAAACAACGCGTTCGCCGTGGCACCCCCGCCTGTAGGTTGGTACTGGAAATGCAACGAACACAGCTCCACGCAGCAGACCAGCACCACTGCATCGGCGTCGCTGCCCGCGATCGCCGCCGCGACACGCAGCCCGTTGATCGCACCGTGGCACCCCATGAACCCGACGTGCGTGCGCTGCACCCGATCCGACAGACCAAGCCTCACGATCAGTTCCACATCGACGCCCGGCGCACAAAATCCGGTACACGAGACCGTCACCAGATGCGTCACCGCGCCTGGCAAGACACCGGACTTTGCCAGCGCCGCACGCGCCGCGCCCTCGCCCATCTCCGGCGCCAACGCCGCGTACCGGGCCATCCGCTCCCCGGTCGTCGGGCCACGCTCGTGGGAATCATCGAAGAACGCCGACCCCCCGCCCTCCGCGGCCAGCGTCCGCCGCTCCTCCACCCCTGTGTTCGCATAGAGCGCCCGCAACGCGCGGGCCCGCCGCCCATCGATCCGCATCAGCGCGCCCGCGATCCGCGCCGCATCGCCCTGCTCCAGCACCGTCTCGGGCGTGGCCGTCCCGATACCCAGCAGCACCGCGCTCACGCCCGACCACCGATCAGCCCGCCGACCATCCGGTCTACGCCGCGCTCGAAAGCACGCGGACGCTGACCCGCACCGCCCCCAAGCAGGGCCATCGCCACACGCATCGCCGCGGGACTTCGCAGCCCCCGCGCGACCACCGCACAACGCAGGCGACGACCGCGCATCAATCGAGCGTGCACCCGTCCCCACTCCGACGGAGCCCGCCCAGCGCCCAGCGCCCGATCGATCACCGGCACCAACGCCTCCGCCCCGAGCAACGCCCACGACATCCCCTCGCCCGTGATCGGCTCCACGTACCCCGCCGCGTCACCCACTCGGCACACCAGCCCATCGATGACCGCCACGCGGCGCGTCAACGCCGGCGTGCCCACCCAGCCGGTCATCGGGGGCGACCAGCCATGCGTGTTCCCGGCGCAGAGCCGCGCGACCGCCTCACCGGGCGAACCTGCATCCTTCACCAACCCAGGATCGAACGCCGCCCCCCAGTTCGCACGCCCGTCCTCGGTCACGATCCGCCCGACATAGCCCCGCGCACCAACCACCATCGTCAGCGCCCAATCGCCGAACCCGTCGCACGCCGACGTCGCGCCTAGCCCGATCCAGGCGTCAGGGCGCACCGAAGATTCCTCTCCTCGCGCCGCACGCAGCCCGCCCGCGTTGATCACTGCGCCCGCCCGGACCTCCGCATCCCCATCGTCCGCGACCAGGCGCACACACCCGTCGGGCGATGCCGTTGCGCGCACCCCGTACCGCACCTCGGCCCCCGCAGCCGCCGCGCTCTCAGCCAGAGCGGAATCCATCGCGTTCCGCGACACGGTCATCATCCCCTTCAAACGCACCGAGCCGGATCGCCCGCCCCACCAGATCTCGGCACGCGGCACCGCCCGCGCCCCAATCGCCCCCAGCCGATCGCCCAACCCGCACCGCTCCAGCACGCCAACGCCCGCCGCCCCCAGGCACGCACCGCACACCTTCCACCGCGGGAACACCGACTTCTCGACGAGCAACACCGACCGCCCCCGGAGGGCAAGCAGCCGAGCCGCCAGCGAGCCGCCCGGGCCCGCACCGATCACCACGACATCCCACGCCGCCCGATCTAGGCCGCCAAGCCCGCCCACGCCGATATCACGCGGTGCCGCACCCATCACGACGCCCCGGCGCGCGACCATTCGCACAGCATCCGAGCCGGGAACGCGGCACGCACCCGCGCGTCGCCCATCCCTGCAAGCTCCAGCATCGTCCGCAGCTCACCCATCGACCACGCCGCCCGCGCCGACCGCACCGCATCGACGTGCACCACCCGCGACCGCGTCAACATCCGGGGCACCGCCCGCGATAACCCCGTCCCCCAGACACCACGCCGCAGATCGCTCACCAGCACCGAAGCCCCCGCCGCATCTCGCATCCGCGACAGCACCCGCACGCCGCCGTCTTCATCCAGGTGATGCAGAAAGAGCGTACAAATGACCAAGTCCCCCTCGGGCAAGGCTGCGCTGAGAACGTCCATCCGTTGCGTGCCGATCGCGATCCCCGCGTCCGCGCCCCGCTTCTCCGCCGCTTCCAACGCCACCGCGCTGATGTCGGTCAACACCAGCTCCGTGTCCACGCCTGCGCTCCGGGCCGCGCCGATGATCACATCGCCGCTCCCTGCCGCGACATCCACTACCCGCACAGCACGCCCCAAACGCTCGTGCAGCGAACGCATCGCCCGAGCGACCGGTGCAGCCGCCATCGACATACGATTAATCCGCGCCAGTCCATGCAGCGCGTGCCGATGCTCGACCAGATCCAAACCCGGGTCGTCCATCATCTCGCCCTGGAGCACCCGCCCGCCCATGCCGCACCTCCGCAGGGACGGTACACCGGTCGCGCACCGCACGCCCGGCCAGCACAGACCGTCGCCTGCCTCAGTCCAGACGCTTCATCAGGTCGTCGACCGCCGCCTTGAGCTGGCGGTCGAACCCCGCCGCCTCGTCCTCGGGCGTCTGCTCGACACGGATGTCGGGCATCGCGCCGTGATTCTCCATGTCCTGCCCATCGAGCAGGTACCAACCGCGGAACGGCTGACGCACACGCGTGCCGTCCACCAGCGTGAACGCGCCCGTCGAGATCACCCCGCCGTACGTCTCCTCGCCCACAAGCGTGCCGCGCCCGAGCGTCTTGAACGCGTGCGAGATGATCTCCGCGTTCGAGAAACTCTTCTCGTTGCACAGCATGTTGACGGGCCCGTTGTACCGCTGGATGTAGAGCCGGTCCCTGGGATAGCCCTGCCCGTCCACCGGGTGCGCCCCGCGCGGGATCGTGTACGCGTGCTGCGGATACATCAGCGACGCCAGCACGCGGTCGGTCGTCCAGCCGCCCCCGTTGCTCCGAACATCGATGAGCAGACCCTCCTGCCCGTACGCCGACGCGTACAGATCACGCTCGTACTCGTTCAGGTCCGCCCCGCCCATCGCACGGATGTGCAGGTAGCCCAATCGCCCGCCCGACCACTCGCTCACCTTGGCGGCGTTCGACAGCTGCCAATCGTCATACCGCAAGCGCCCCTCGGCACCGGATGAAATCGGCAGCACCAACAGATCCAACTCAAGATCACTCTCGTCGGCCCCGTCATCGGTCCCATCGCCGGCCCCGCGCCGAACCGTCACGATCGTCTCGACGCCCGAACGCCCCGCCAGCAGCGCGTCGAGCGTATCGGCCGGGGTGATCGCCTCGAGCTCGATCCCGGTGATCACATCACCGACCCGCAGCCCCATCTCGCCCTCGTTCGTCTGGCCGCGTGCCAGAACGTGATCAACACGGAACCCGCCGTCCACCGGCGTCGCGTCGATCCCGAGACGACCCGAACTCCGGAAGTCGGGCGACGAATAGTCCGCCGCCGGATACACACCCAGGTGCGACGCGTTCAACTCGCCCATCAGGCGGGTGCCGATCTCACGGAACTCGGACGCGGAATACGACTTGGCCGCCAGCTCGCCGTAGCCGGCGCTCAGCGCCGCCCAGTCCAGCCCCTTCATCTCCGGGTGGTAGAACGTGCGACCCAGCGTCCGCGCCATCTCGCCGAACTTGTTGGCGTTCAACGCGGGGAAATCCAACTCGGTCGTCGCGTCGATCCCGACCGTTTCCTCCGACCCGCCCGACGGCTTGACCGTCCGGGCCTGGCCGCTCCGCAAGACCACAACCTTCTGACCGTCCCGGCTGATCTCTTGCACGGTCGCGCTCGAACCCAGGCGTTTCTCTTCGGACCGATCCCACTTGATCGAATACACGCCCGTCGATCCGCCCGCGCCGCCGCTGGCCGTGAACACGAACCGCTCGCCCCCGGGCGTCATCTCCAGATTGAACTCGCTGCCGCCATAACTCGTCACCCGGCGCAGACGCCGGTACGCGTCCTCGAGATCGACCAGTTCCCAGGCCGGATCCTCGGCCTCCTGCTCGTCCGATTCTTCGTCCTTGTCGTCCTCGCCATCTGCGTCTTCTTCCGCGGCTTCCTCGCCGAAGCCGACCGCATCGATCACGCCCCGCTTCTTCGCCGTCTTCTCGGCCTCCTCGAAGTACTCGCCCAACTCCTTGCGCGACAGCGCCTCGAGCGAGCGGTCCAGCATCACCATGTAGACGTCGTACTCGTCCCCCTCGCGCTGCGACAGGAACGAAAGAATCCGCCCGTCCGCCGACCACCGCGGCGAATACTCGTTGTCCGGGTGACGCGAGATATTCACCGCTTCGCTCGACAGATCCGCGGGCAGCACGAAGATGTCCGAGTTGAAGTCCTCGTCATCCACCGCATACGCGATGTGCTCACCCGTGGGCGACCACCGGAACTCCATGCCGTAGTCCCACGCCTCGAGCGCCAACCGCTCCTCGCCCGTGAACAGGTCCAGCAGCACCAGATCCCCACGCGTCCGCCGGAACGCCAGCGACTTCCCGTCCGGAGAAGGCACCGGCAGGCGATCGCTCGTGCCCTTCACCAGGATTGGCTCGACCTCGAACCGCAACGCGTCAGCCCAGCGGGCCGCCAGGTCCGGCTTCTCTTCTTCCTCGGGCTCGTCGCCCTCATCGTCGCCGTCTTCGCCATCGCCTTCGGGCTCGTCGCCGTCTTCGCCGCCAGCTTCAACATCGGCTTCCTCACCGGCTTCTTCGGCCTCTTCGGCTGCTTCGTCGCCGCCCTCATCACCCGCCTCGTCTTCCGCCTCTTCCGCCTCGGGCTCGCCGGTCTTCTCCTCGAACGCCTCTTTCACTTCACCCCGCGTCAGCGTCACCGTGGCGGCGTAGATCGACTCCGACCCCCCGCGATCCGACACAAAGTACAACCGCGACATGTCGGGCGACCACGCGATGTCCCGATCCCGGTCCATCCCCTCGGTCACACGCCGCGTCGGGCTGTCCTCCGCGATGGCACGCACGAACACATCGCCGAACGCGACGTACGCCATCACCTTCCCGTCCGGGCTCAGGCGGGCCTCGGACACGTTGCTGTCCACGTCGCGACGCACACGCTTGGGGAACGCGTCGTCGGGCGCCGAGATCGACAGCCGCTCGGGCTCGCCGATCCGTCGCCCCTTGAAACGGGCCGTGTACAGCCCGTCCCACATGGTGAACACGATCGCTTTGCCGTCGCCCGAAACATCAAAGGCAGTGATGTCGCGGTCGCTGTTCTCGGTCAACTGCACAGCCTGGCCCTCTCCGTCGTCCAGGTCCATGGTCCACAGACGCACCGTATCGCCTTCGCGGTCGGACAGGTACACCACGGTGTCCTTGTCGCGCCACCTCGCGTGCCCGTCGTTGCCCTCCCACGACGTCAGACGCGAGAACGAATCATCCGACGCATCGAAAACAAACACGTCCCGATCGTCCGGCCCGCGGTAGTGCCGGCGCATCCAGCTCGAGCCGCCGCGCTCGAACAGATACCGATCGCCGTCCGCGTGCGCATCGGGCGACTCGCCGTACGCGTCGTGCAGGCGTGAGATCGGCCCACCCTCGAACGCCACCGAATACGGGCGCGACGAGCGGTACACATCCGCCTCGAACCGGCCGTGCAACACAATCCGCGACCCGTCCGCCGACCAACCCGAAAGCGTCAGCGACGAATCCACATGCGTCACCTTGCGTGAATCCGACCCGTCCGGGCGCATCACGTGGATCGCCCGCCGCCCGGCTCGGTCCGATTCGAACGCGATCCATTCGCCGTCCGGGCTCCAGGAACTCTTGAGCTCGTCGGCCGGGTGGCTCGTCAGACGCACCGCCTCGTGCTCCTTGGCGTCCACATCCAGCCGCCACAGGTCACCCCGCCACGAGAACACGACCTGCTCCCCGTCAGGGCTCATCGACGGGAACCGAGGCAGGTCCACGTCCCCCGCCATCGCAGCCCCGCCCCCGAGCGACAGCACGAGACCAACCACAGCACCCATCACCAACCGTGAGCGTCGAGTCATCACAATCCATCTCCAAGGGGGGAACCGGCTCCAAAGGGGGACCGGGCCTATGTCATCAACGCGGAGACGCCGCGTCGGAGCAACACCATACCGCCAAACCGCCGCCCGGTGGCGTCACGCCACGCCCAAAGTCCTCGATCCAGGACCCCGAGATCCCAAACACCGCACCACGGTCCGACCGCGGGGCCTTTCATACGCCATGTCGATCCGAAGCCGCGCCCTATCCGTTCTCCCACTCATCGCGGCCGCCATCGCCCTGCCGTCATGCGGCACACGCATGCTCCGCCAGTCCGACCTGCCGGCCGCCCCCCCGCCCGGCGTCATCGGGCTCTCCTACCCACGCATCAGCCTCAAACCCAAATCGATCTCCATCGAACCGGTCTCGGGCGGCACCGGCTTCTACGTCGCGCCCGACCTGCTTCTCATCACGGCCCACCAGAACTTCCGCCACACCGGCCCCGCTGCCCCAGACACCCTGAGCAACAGACACGCCATCCCCTACCTGCTCTTCATGGGCAGCTTCCCGCGCTTCACCCCCTGGCAATCCATGCTCACCATCGGCGGCACGCCCATCGCCACGCGCATCGAACACGCCGAGGACCGCATGTTCCACCTCAAAGGCCGCATGAAGGGCCCACTCGACGCCGGCTGGTGCCTGCTCCGCGTCGACCCGCCCTACACCGGCCCGCGCATCCGCATCGATTTCGAGCGTGAACTCCATCCCAACCAAGAGGTCTTCCTCCTCCGCCCCACCGCCTACCTCAACAACGATGAAGACGATGATGACGAATCACAAGCCGTATCGGCCAACCTACGCAACATGATCCCGTACATCGAAATCATCCGAACAGGCCTCGATGAGTTCGTATCCTCCCCGCTGGAGTTCCACGCGTGGACCGGACGCATCACCACACCGCCGGGGCGAGCGATCAGCCAACTCGACGCGTCCAACCCATGGTTCCAAGGCACCGGGTGGTTCCTCTTGGACTTCGACCAAGATCTCAGCGGCGCCTCAGGCGGCCCGATCCTCATCCGCGAAAACAACGAATGGATCGCGGTCGGGCTCTTCACGTCCACCGCGCACTTCGACTACCAATGGATCGCCAAGTACCAGTACGGCTTCTTCGTCCGCCCGGACCTCGCCGTACCGCTGGAATAAACACCCCGGGCAGGATTCGAACCTGCGACCGCCGGATTAGAAGTCCGATGCTCTATCCAACTGAGCTACCGGGGCACGGTCAGTCGGTCAAAGCCGACCACACACGATCCGCTCCCCCCCGCCCCTTGTCAACCGTCACGCCGCCCCTTTCAATCAGCCATGCCCCACAAAGCCCTCCTCACACTCCTCCTGAGCCTCATCCCCGCCCTCGCCCCCACCCTCGGATGCGCCCAAGCAGACCGCACGATCCGAGTCGCCACCTACAACATCGAAGACGTCCGATCGCCCGACCTCGACGACCCCGACCACCCACGCCTCAGCCGCGTTGCGTCGGTCATCTCCGAGCTCAACCCCGACATCATCCTCATCAACGAACTCGCCGCCGACCAGACCGCACCCGGTCAGACCGGCAACCTCCAGAACGGGCAACGCTTCAGCGATACGTTCCTGGCCGGCAAATACACCGCCATCACCCTCGGTTCCAACACCGGCGTCCCCTCGCGCCACGACCTCAACAACGACGGGCGAATCGTCACGAAGCACCCCGCCACCGAAGCAGCGACGCCCGACGCCTCACCGCCCCGCCAGACCGCCGAGCAGCGCGCCTTCGGCAACGACGCCTACGGCTTCGGCACCTTTCCGGGCCAATACAGCATGGCCCTGCTCACCAAACCCGGATACACCGTCCTCCACGACCAGATCCGCACCTACCGCCTCTTCAAATGGTCCGATCTGCCCGGCGCCACCACGCCCACCAATCTGGACGCCATGCCCTGGTACACCACCCACGAATGGGCCGATCTCCGCCTGCCATCCAAAACACTCGCCATCGTCCCGGTCAGAACCCCGACCGGCGTCGTCATCCACTGCGTGATCTCGCACCCCACGCCCCCCGCCTTCGACGGGCCCGAGCGGCGCAACAAGATCCGCAACCGCGACGAGATCCGCCTCCTCCGCGCCGTCCTCGACAACGAGCCCTGGCTCACCGACGACCAAGGCAAGCCCGGCGGGCTGAGCCCCGACGCCCACGCCGTGGTCCTGGGCGACCTCAACGCCGACCCCATCGACGGCTCATCCGTCGACAACCCCATCGCCCACCTGCTCGCCTCCCCCCGCCTCGCCACGGACCCAAAGCCAACCTCCGACATCCCAATCGACCGCCTCGACCCCTGGGACACCTCCATGTTCCGCCTCCGCGTCGACTACGTGCTGCCAACCAAGGGCCTGCACGTGCAACAGACCAGCATCTGGCGCCCCGCACCGGACGCGCTCAATCAGAACCCCTCCGATCACTTCCCGGTCTGGGCCGACATCCTGCTGCCGGACGCGCCAACCCGCTGATCGACCTACCATCCCGCTGTGTCGCAGACAGGCCCCGCAGACACCACGATCATCGCCGAACGCTCGTCCTCGAGCGTCTTTTCGGCCTGCATCGAAGCCACCAAACCCGGCATCACCCGCCTCGTCACCATCACCGCGCTCGTGGGCCTGCTCCTCGCGGGTCTGAACGCCGGCAACCTGACGCTGACCGACTGGGTCCGCCTCGCGCTCGGTGTCGCCATCGGCACCGCGCTGGCCGCGGGCGGCGCCAACGCCCTCAACATGTGGTACGAATCCGACCGCGACGCCCTCATGGGTCGCACCGCGGGCAGGCCCATCCCATCCGAACGCCTCAGCCCCGCCTTCGTCTTCTGGTTCGGGCTCACCATCCTCGTCGTTGGCACCGCGATCGTCCACTTCACCTGCGGCGTCATGCCCGCCCTCGTCGTCCTCGCCTCTGCCGGCTCCTACATCATCCTCTACACCCCGCTCAAGCCCGTCACCATCTGGAACACCCTCGTCGGCGCACTCCCCGGCGCACTCCCGACCATGATCGGCACGTCGGCCATCTCGCAGGCCGAGGGCTTCCAAGCCCTCGCCGACCCGATCGGGCTGGCCCTCTTCGCGCTCATGATGGTCTGGCAGATCCCGCACTTCCTCGCCATCGCGTGGATGTGCAAAGCCGACTACGAAAAGGGCGGCTTCCGCATGCTCCCGGTCATCGACCCCACCGGGCGCCTCACCGCCATCATCATGGTCGCCACCGCCGTCTTGCTCATCCCCGTCTCGGCCAGCATCGTCCTGGTCATCCCCGACCTGCTCGGCTGGCCCACACTCACAGCGTGCATCGTCCTCGGGCTCATGCTCGTCGCGCTCTGCGTCCGCGTCGCGATCCACCCCACCGAGACCGTCGCCCGCAAAGCCTTCATCGGCTCGATCATCCAACTCCCCGTCCTGCTGATGATCATGGTCGCCGAAGCCCTCATCCGCACCGCGATCGCATAAACCGATGCCCGCCATCGACCTCCAACACATCACCGCGACCTACCCCGGCAACGCAACCCCCGCGCTGTCCGATGTCACACTCCAAGCCGACAACGAGACCGTCGCCCTGCTCGGCCCCAACGGCTCGGGCAAGACCACCCTCATGCGCGTGCTCACGGGCCTGCACACCCCAGACTCCGGCGAGGTCATCGCACCAACCAACCGGGCCGACCTCTCCGTCGTCTTCCAATCGCCCGCCGTCGACGACCTGCTCACCGTCCGCGAGAACCTCACCCTCGCCGGTGCCCTGCACGGGAACAACAAACACGCCGCCAACCAACGCATCGACGCGCTCACCCCCCGCCTCGACCTGTCAGACATCCTCACGATTCGCTGCGCCAAACTCTCCGGGGGCCAGCGCCGCCGCGCCGACCTCGCCCGCGCCCTCATGCCCTCGCCCAAGGTGCTCATCCTCGACGAGCCCACCACCGGGCTCGACATCGACGCCCGCGCCCGCTTCTGGCAGACCCTCGAAGCCATCCGCCAAGAGGAGCACCTGACCGTCCTCGTCGCCACCCACGCCGCCGACGAAGCCGAACGCTGCGACCGCGCCGTACTGCTCAAACAGGGCAACCTGATCGCCCAGGGCACGCCCGACCAACTCCGCCAACCCCTGGGCAGCCGCACTGCCCGCGTCGATCTCCGCCCCGGGCACAACGACCAGCCCGTCCGCGCCTGGCTCAGCCGATCCAACACGCCCGCCCGCTGGTGGTCCGCCGGCGCGATCATCCCCAACGCCTCCGCCGCCCTCATCGACACCTGCCCGATGGACCACGCTGCCGTCCGCGTCTCCGCACCCACCCTCGAAGACGCCTACCTCTGGCACACCGCCGACCCGATCGACGACCCGATCGAGACCAGCGAACAGGTGGCCTCTCCATGACCGCCTTCGCCGCACTTTTCAAACGCGAACTCCTCCGCCAGCTGCGCCAGCCCACCCGCATCGTCGCGGCCATCGCCACGCCCGCCCTCATATGGGTCTTCTTCGCCGCCGGCTTCACGTCCACCAACCTCGGCATGGACACCACCATGCGCGCCTTCCTCGTCCCGGGCATCGCCAGCCTCACCGTCCTCTTCGCCAGCATCTTCGGCGCCATCTCGCTCATCCAGGACCGCCAAGACGGCTTCCTCCGCGCCGCGCTCGTCTCACCCGCGTCGCGATTCTCGATCGCCGCCTCAAAGATCGCCGCCAGCTCCCTGCTCGCAACGCTGCAAGGCATGATCGTCCTGCTCATCCTCCCCCTGACCGGCACGCCCGTCACAGCGCTGGGCTTGCTCGCCGGCGCGGGCGTCCTCGCCCTGATCAGCGCCGCCCTCATCGGGCTCGGGCTCACCCTCGCCTGGCGCGTCGACTCCACCTCGGGCTTCCACGGCATAATGAACACCGTCCTCATGCCCCTCTGGCTCCTCTCCGGCGCCGTCTTCCCCATCGAGACCTCCGCCCGCTGGCTCGCCATCGTCGCGCAGGCCAACCCCCTCACCTGGGCCCACGAAGCCATGCGCCACGCGCTCGGCATGCAGCCCGACGCAAACCCGACCCTGGCATGGACAATCACCATCGCCGCCGCCCTCGCCTGCACCGCCGCCGCGACGCTCACGATCGGACGCAACCGGGACTAGCCCCCAGCGATCCCACCCAATCCCCAATCCCTCATCCCCAATCCCCTACCATCCCACATGCGCCCCCACATCATCCTTATCGCCGCGGTCCTCTTCCTGCTCACCCTCGGGCTCGTCCTCTTCCTCGCCGCCACCTACGGCAGCCCCGCCGGCACCGTCCCCCAACACCAGCCCGGCGTGCTCACCAAAGAACCCGTCCAGGGCAATCCCTACGCCGACTTCGCCATGCCCGAGTTCGCACTGACCGACCGCTACGGCGACCCCATCACCCACGCGGTCCTCGACAACGAACTCACCGTCGTCGACTTCTTCTTCACCTCATGCCCGCTCTACTGCCCCGGCATGACCGGCCAGATGCTCCGCGTGCAGAACGCCACCGTCGGCACCGGCGTCCGCTTCCTCTCCGTGTCCATCGACGGCGACCTCGACACCCCCGCCGTCATCAACCGCTACGCCGACGACTACAGCACCGACGCCGACCGCTGGACCTTCGCCACGGGAGACCCCGCCTACGTCGCCAACCTCGTCAAGACCGGGCTCAAGTTCTACATCGGCGAAGTCAACCCCAACCCCCGGACCGGCGGACGCGAGATCAACCACCCTGAAAGCCTCATCCTCCTCGGCCCCGACCGCCACGTCATCGGGCTCTACCGCTACGACGACCCCGCCGAAGTCGACGCACTGATAGCAAAGATCAAAGAGATAACCGGCGGCTGAACGCAAATCGTCCGCGCACGAATGAATACCGCGCCAACGCCTGGTTCTCATTTGAGGCGATGCCGAACGGACTGATCAGAGAGAGACCCGCTCCATCTCCGCCGCCGACTTCTTGATCGACTTCGACAGGTTCTCGTTCCCCGTCTTCGTCACCAAAATGTCGTCCTCGATCCGCACGCCGATGCCCTTATCAGGCAAGTACACGCCCGGCTCGATCGTCACCACCATGCCGGGCTTGAGTTCCTCGTGGTACAGCCCCGGATCGTGCGTTTCCAACCCGAGATGATGCCCGATGCCGTGCGGCATGTTGTCGCCGAATCCGGCCTTCTCCAAGACCGCCCGCGCCGCCTTGTCCGCGTCCATCATCCGTGCGCCCGGCTTGACCGCCTTGATCGCCGCTTCTTCCGCCTTGAGCACCGCGTTGAACACCGACCGCTGGTCGTCGCTGAACCGCCCGTTGACCGGGAACGCCCGCGTGATGTCCGCCGAGTACCCGTTGATCGACGCCCCGCAGTCGAGCACCATCAGGTCCCCGTCCTTGGTCGGCATGTCGTTCTGCTTGTAGTGCAGCACCACCGCGTTCGACCCCGACCCCACGATCGGATCGAACGCCACCCGCGTCGAGCCGCCCTCCTCGAAGCCCCGAATCAGCTCCTGGTGCAGCGTCCGCTCCGAGACACCGGGCGTGACGTGCGACCACAACCGCTCGATCCCGATCTTCGTCGCCGCGATCGCCGCCCGGATCTGCTTGATCTCCGCGGGCGACTTCACCTGGCGCACCTGCGTGAGCAACTCGCTCTTGTCCTCGATGCTACAGCCCGGGATGCGGGCCGCGACCTTCTGGAACAGCTCGTAGTCCTTCGACACCGCGCTCGTGTAGGACGCCAGCGGGTGCAGGCACGACAGCGAACGCGTCCGCTTGGCCGCCTGCGTCATCAGGTTCGGCAGCATCGCCGTCCGCATCACACTGCTGAACCCGGTCTTCTCCCGCAGCGCCTTCCCCAGCGGCTCGCGGAACCCGTCCCAGATATCCATCTCCGGATTCGGCGGGCGCAGCATCAAGATGACCCGCTTGTCCGGGTCCGGCGCCGTGGGATCAAAGAACACCATCGCCCCGACCTCGTCGGTGATGCCCGTCAGATACAGAAAGTCAAAGTCCGGGTCCCAATCGCCCCTGAGCGGCGGCGCATGATCCCCGCCAAAGACAATCCCCACCGAGCCCTTCAGCGCCTTGAGCACCCGCTCGCGCCGCTTGGCGTATTCCGAAACCGCGATCCCGTCGAGCATCCGCATGCGTCTCTCCTCAAAGCCAGTCTCAATCGAGCCCGAGCGCCGAACGGATCGCGTTCCGCGACTTGTCCGAACGAACATCCGTCTTCCCGAAGCCCGCCACGCCGCCCGCGGCCACCGCCGCGTCCTGCGCATCCTGATAGTTGCTGATGATCATCGCCGGCACGCCCTTCGACGCCGCCTCTCCGACAATCCGCAGCCCCTGCTCGTCGTCATAAAACCCGTCGAGCACCCGGTTCACGAGCAGCAGCTCGGCCCCGGACTCCCACAGGTCCTTCTCATCGGTGTTCTTGATCACCACCACGCCCGGCACCGCCGACCGCACCGCGTTGACCAACAAAAACGAGTCAGGCCCGCAATGCCCGACCAACGCTACTTTCTTCTCATCACCCATTAGATACCTCCGAGATGCCGACGTCGTGCGCCCGCACCGCGACGACGATAGACCCCACCCGGAACGTCCGCGGCTCATTCCGCCCGTCCCCGATCGCCCCCGCCGCCGGACGCAGCACCGCCCACCCCGCCCGGTCCATCCCCGACCCGCCAAAGTCCCGCAGCACCATCCGCAGCGCCTCACACCGCACCGCCATCGGCGCCGCCGCCAGCACCCGACGCTCAAACACCAGCGTGTGCCCCGGGTCGTCCACGTCCTTCGTCGCCTTGTTCAACACCAGCCGCGCCCGACGCTCGATCGCATCGGCCGCCATCCCGCACACCTCGGCCGTCGCCGACGCCCGCTCGGCCGCGTCTGGCCGCAGCGCCTTCAACTCCGGCACGACCTTCGCCCGGATCGCGTTGCGGACCATCGATACGTCCCGGTTCGACGCGTCCTCGCGCCACGCCCAGCCGAACCCCTCGCACAGCCCCACCGCGTCCTCGCGCGTCATCCCCAGCATGGGGCGCACCACCCGGATCGGAACCCCGTCCATCTCAACATCCAGGCGGCGCACCGGCATCACCCCCGCCATCCCCCGGGGCCCCGCACCCCGGATCAGGCGCATCAGCACCGTCTCGAGTTGGTCGTCCGCGTGATGGGCCGTCGCGATAAACGAGCACCCCGCCTCGACCGCCATCTCTGCCAACGCCGTGTACCGCCCCCGACGAGCCGCACCTTCTAGGTTCCCACTGCCGTCCCGGACCGGCACCGACCGCTCGGCAAAGCCCAGCCCCAGGCGCTCGGCCAGGGCCCTGGCTGAGTCCCGATCCGCCAGCGACTCGGATTCCGACCGCATGTCGTGCACCACGTGCCCGATAGTCACCGCGGGGGTTGTTCCGCCCGAACCCAGCCCCAGCCCGATCGCCAACGCGCCCGAATCCACACCCCCCGAGCAGCCCACCAGCGTCCTGCGTTCCGCGTCGCGCCGCTCGCGCCCCCCGGTCAGCCGGCGCCACTCCGCCGCGATCTTCCGAGCCGCCGGCAGACGGCGCACCGGATCACCCCCCGAAGCGGGCCCCGCACGACTCCCCAACCCGCTCTGTCCGCCTGCACCAGACACGCCGGCATGATACTGTGTATGCCAGACATATCCTCAGTTTGGCCGACTTCAGGACGCACACGCCGCTACCTCACCCAGCGGCCCCACCGGAGCAAGGACCGCCCCGATGCCACCCACGCCCATCAACCAGCCCTTCACCGCCCTAGCGATCGCCCAGCCCATCGGGCCATCCGAGCCGGCATCTGAACCCGCCAACGACCCGCCCGCCTCAACCGAGTCAGGCACCGAGACCACCAACGCCGGGCTCAGCCATCTCCTCAAAGAGTCCCAATCCGAAAGCTCCGACGCTGCGCCACCCCCGGGACCGCACCCCGAAGCCCAACCCGCCGTGCAACCGATCGAGCAGCCCGCGAAACAACCTATGCAGCCCGAACCGCAAATCGAGCAGCAGCCCACACCCGAGACTGCGGTCAACCCCGCTGAAGAATCCGGCAACCCCTCGACGCTCTACAGCGACTCCCCGCACACCGAGCAACCGACCGACCAAACTACAGACCAGATTTCAGCACAAGACGCAGACCTGACCACCGAGCAGACCACCACCCCCGCGACACCCGCCGAAATGCTCGAAGCCCTCCGCGCCAACTTCGAAGGCTCGGCCCTGCCCGGCATGCTCCTCGCCGTCGGCGTGCTCATCGTCATGTTCATCATGATGCGCCGCCTCGCCAGACGCGGCACGCGCAACGCCGCACGCAACATCGACCCCGCCGAACACATCGCGGGTGTCCACGACCAGGCCCTGTCCTCCATCCCGCCCCTCGAGCGCAGCGTCGCACACGCCGAAGACGCCGCTCGCCGCCTCGCGGCCACCCTCGACAACAAGGCCGACCGCCTCGATCTGCTCATCCAAGAAGCCGACACCAAACTCACCCAACTCAACACGGCGCTCGCCCAGGTCGCCCGCAACACCCCCGTCCCCAACCCGACCTCGACCTTTACCCCAAGACCTGACGCCCACGACGGGCCCCGCGCCGCGCAACGAAAAATCGACCCCGACCTGCTCGATCGCGCCCGCGTCGAACAAGACCGCGCCGAGCGCACCACCAACGATCCCTACGCACCGCCGCCACGCACCTACCCCGAATCTCAACAGCCCACCAGCCAACCGCCCATCCCCCCGGCGTCGACGCTTGAGCCCATCCCCTCGATCGACAACACACCGACCGCCTCCGATCCCACCCACCGACGCATCTGGGAACTCTCCGACGACGGGCTGCAACCCACCGAGATCGCCCGAACACTCAACCAACCGATCGGCCAGGTCGAGTTGATCCTCAACCTCCGCGCCAACCTCCGCCGCTCGGGCTAATGACCACCCGCCACGATGCACACCGAGCACCACCAGTTCGACCCGATCGACCTCCCCGACCGCCTCAGCGCCGGGAAGATCATCTCGCTCGCGCACCAGGTGTTCGGCAGCCGATGGGGCCTCCTCGCCGGCACCGTGACCGTCGCGATCCTCATCCAATGGACCCTCGCCATCGTCACCTCGCTGATCGATCTCGCGGCTGCGGCGATGCTCGGCATCACCTTGTACGTCCAACCACTCACCCTGACCGTCCAGATCCTCATCGGCACCCCCCTCGCGCTCGGCCCGATGCTCATCGCCGTCCGAATCTACCGGGGCGAGTTCACTTCGTTCTCAGACATGTGGATCGGCTTCACCCGCTGGCCCCAGGTCGTCGGCGTCGGCGCCATCGTCCAGATCGCGGTCACCCTGATCAGCCTCCCGGGCAACATCGCCGTCGGTGCACTCAATAACTCAAACGTGTCGGGCAACCCCGTCATGATCGCGCTGATTGTGGCGATGTGGATCCTGCTCACCATTGCCACCATCTACATATCCATCCGCCTCTACTTCGCCACCCTGCTCTGCGTCGACCCCGCCGGTCCGCGCCCCGGCGTCCGTGACTCAGTCCGCATGAGCCTCGACGTCACAAAAGGGCACGCATTGGCCATGTTCCTCGCGGCCATCGTCGTAGGCCTCATCGCCACGGTCTCCCTGCTCTTCCTCATCGTCCCGTTCTTCCTCTACGGCGCCCCCGTCCTTGTCGCCGCCGCGGCCAGCGCGTACTGCATCGCATGCCACGAATCGGGCATCATCCCGCTCGCGCCCTACACCGACTGCCCATACTGCAAATACGACCTCAGCGGCACCGACGGCTCGACATGCCCCGAATGCGGCGCCCACGTCGAACGCGACCCGCGCAGCTTCCCAGAGCCCGACCAGCCATCGCCGCCCGAAGACCCGCACGCACAGGCGTGATCGCCCCAAACGAACTAGATCCGCCCGGTCAGCCGATCCAATCGCGTTCGACCCGCATCCCCTGCGTCATCGTCGACGCATCCCCGTCCTCGAGCATCGACGCCACCGGGTACGCGCAATAATCCATGCTGAACGCGCCCGCCGGGCGGTGGTTCCCGCTGAACCCCAGCCCGCCGAACGGCAGCTTCGAACTCGCCCCCGCCGTCCCGCAGTTCACGTTCACGCACCCCGCGCGGGCCTCGACCAAGAACCGCTCCTGCGCCGCGGCATCGCCCGTAAAGATCGACGCCGACAGCCCGAACCGCGTCGCGTTTGCCTGCTCGATCGCCTCATCCAGCGAATCGACCACGCAGATACGCAGCATCGGCCCGAAGACCTCCTCGTCGCAGCCGCAGTCGTCCACGCCCACCGCGAACCGATCCACCAGCACGATCGAGGGCGTCAGGTACCACCCCTCCATGCCGGGCACCGACGTCGATTCCAGGATCACCCGCCCGCCGTTCTCGGCGAACCGATCCTGGGCCGCGAACACCGCGTCGCGCGCCTCCTCCGAGATGATCGGCCCCATGAACACCGGCTCGCCCGAACGCGGGTCGCCGATCACCAGACTCGACGCTGACTTGACCACCGCCGGGATCACCCGGTCCGCCACGTCCCTGTGCACGATCAGCCGACGTGTGCTCGTGCACCGCTGCCCGGTCGTGTTGAACGCGCACCGCGTCACCTCGACCAGCGCCTGATACAGATCCGCGTCGGGCATCACGACCGCCGGGTTATTCCCGCCCATCTCCAGCGCCACGATCCGCCCGGGGCGATCCAGGTTCGCCTCCATGATCTTCCGCCCGACCGTCCACGACCCCGTAAACAGAACCCCGTCGATCCCGTCGTGCGTGACCAACTCAGACGCCACGTCGGCCCTGCCCTGCACCAGGTTCACCACGCCCTTTCCGAAACCTTCCGCGTCGAGCGCCTCATGGAACATCTCGGCCAGCATCTGACCCACCGCGGGCGACTTGTCCGACGGCTTGAACACCACCGTGTTCCCCGTCAGAAGCGCCGGCACGATGTGCCCGTTGGGCAGGTGCGCCGGGAAGTTGAACGGGCCCACCACCGCCATCACCCCGTGCGGCTTGAAGTGGCACCGCGCCGTCTTCGTCTCATTCAACCCGAACTCGAACGCCTCGACCCTGTGCCGCCCGCTCCGTGAGCCCTCCTCGAGCGTGATGTCCACCTTCCCCGCGATCAGCCCGGCCTCGCCCGCCGACTCCCACAGCGCCTTGCCCGTCTCCTCGCAGATCAGGTCCGCCAGCGCGTCCTTCTTGCCCCTGGCGATCTCCTGGAACCGGCGCAGGACCGACTCGCGCTGCCCGATCGTCGCCCGCGACCACGCCGGCAGCGCCGCCCGGGCCGCCGCGACGGCGTCGTCTACATCCGCGACCCGCGACCCGCCCGACCACACGGTCTTCGAGGGATGCGCCGGATTGACCGACACGATGTCATCGCCCGCGATCTCGCGCCACGCGCCGCCGATCAGATTGCTCGGCGCCCGCTCCAGAGTCTTCACTGGCATCACTTCGCTCCACGCCGGGCGCCGGATTTCTTGGCGCCCTTGCCCACGCTTTTCTTGACGGTTTTCTTGGCCGTCTTCTTCGCCGTCTTCTTGCCCGCCTTGCTGGCAGCCTTCTGGGTCGTCTTCTTTGCGGACTTCTTGCCCGACCGCTTTCCCGTCTTCTTCACCGCACCCGCAGCATCACCGTCCGTCGGCGTGAACCCGGCCTCCATCCCCGACAACGCGTGCAGGGCCTCCATCGCCTCCCGCGGCAGGCGCAGCTTGCCCGCGCGATCGATCGCGTACGCCGTCTGCACCGCCGCGAACTCGCCGTCCTTGTGCAGCACCGACACGATCCCCATCCCCGACGCGCCCGACGCCGGCACGATCTCGCCCAGGCGCACCTTGCGGGTGCCCTTGACGATCGAGATATCGCCCGTGTTCGCCGTCAGATAGGGGCCGCCGTCGAACGGATCGACGAAGTCGTGATACCCGAACCCGAGCTTCTCGAGCATCCGCCGCGCCGGCAGCGTCTCGGGCCCGACCTCGCCGAACTGGCTCCGCACCTCGGGCGGCAGCAGCGACAGGTGAATATCCCCGTGCGGCAGCAGCGAAGTCATGAACTCGCGCGAGTATTGGCAGAACCGGTCCGCCTCCTCGTAGCTGAGCGGGATGAACCGCCGCCCCAACGCGTCCCACACCAGGCTCTCGCCCTCGCTCGTGATCGGCGCCATCATCTCCGCCAGCACCGTCGGGCGGAACAGACGCCTGTGCAGGCCCACGAAGTGGAACCGCACCAGCGACACAAACTTGCCCAGCTTCTGAGGGTGCCCGCGGAACGAGGGCTGCATGATCAGCCCCCCGATCTCCGTGGGCCCGCTCTCGTCCAGGTACATGCGCGCCACCGCGGTGCTGATCCCGAACTTGAGCGCCGAAGAATACTTCTCCCGATGCTCGAGCTTGAAGCACACGTTGGGCGCACCCTCGCCGCCCATCTGGCTCACGATCTGGCTCGTCCCCAGGCAACCCTGCGAATCGGTGCTGTCGAGCACGAACATGAACAGGTCCGCCGACGCGGTCTTCTCGCTGATGCCACCAGAGCCCGAGTGACGGCGCTCCTTGACCTCTTTGCGCCGAACACCCGCCGCCTTCTCGAAGCTGCGCCGCGAGTTGAAGATCTTCTCGGTGATGATCTCCTTGTCCGGCGGCAGGTTGATGAAATGCACCATCTTCGCCAGCTTCAGCAGCGTCGCCACGTCGTCCATCTTGGCACGTCGGATCACAAACACGCGTCACCTCATCGCTATCAGGCCCGGAGAAATCCGTCAGAGAGCGCGTCGGCACGAACACCGGGGGACCCGCCGACCCCACACAAGATCCAGAACCCGACTCAGCCCGCGCTGGCGACCTTGGCCATCGAACGCTCGACGATCTCGAACACGCGCGGCCAGTCCTCCATCTTCATCGCCACCATCGGCGGCAGCATCCGGATATGGAACGGCCCGTGCCCGCACGAGAACAGGATCACACCCTCGTCATACGCGACCTTGCACATCTTCCCGATCTTGGCCTTGTCCCCGCCGAACGGCGTGAACTTCATCATCCCGCCCACGCCGCCGATCAGCTCCTTGCACGACGCCGTCGCGGGGAACCAGTCCGGGTGCCGGTCCATCAAGCCCCGGACCTGCCCGCGGAACTCCGCGTGATGCTTCGCGAACACCCCGTCCGCACCGTACCAATCGCCGTTCGCCAGCGTGTCCAGCAGCACCGACCCGACCGCGAAGTCGGTCGACGTGCCCGTGAACGTGCCGCTGAGCAGCCCGGGCTTGGGGTTGTATTCCTCGGTGTACATCGTCACGCAGGCCTGGGTCATCTTGCCGACGCAGAACACGTCGACGTACTCGCCCAGGTCGTACATCTCGTACGCGAACATGCTCTCGGTCCGCCCGAACGACTGGATCTCGTCGTCCCACACCGCGATGCTGTTCGCCTTGCACACGTCCATCAGCGACCGCAGGAAGTCCCGCGTCGCGATATTGAACCCGCCCTCGCCCTGCACCAACTCGAAGATGAAGCACGCGTACTGGCGGGGGTACCGATCGATGTACTGCTGCAGCCGCGCCACGCTCGCGTCGATGAACTTGGTCGCGCCGCCCGCCGCATCTACATCCGCATCGTTCCAGAACGGCAGGTAATCGACCTGCGTCGACAGCGGGATCCCCTGCCGCCCGCCCGCCGAGTCGCCGATCTGGGCCATCGTCACGCTGCGCCCCATGAAGCAGTGCTCGAACGCCAGCACCCGGCTCGCCGGCGCGTGCTTCTGATAGCACACCTTGAGCGCACTCTCGTTCGCCATCGCCCCAGAGGTCGTCATGAACGCGTGCTTGAGCTTCGAGTTCCGCTGGGCCAGCGCCACCATCTTCTCGCCGAACTCGTACGCCGCGAACGAACTCTGCAAGTTCCCGTGCTTGGTCGTGTCATCAAGGGCGGCATGCGCCTGCGCCCGGATCACGTCCGGGTGCGAGTGCCCCATGAAATGAACGCCGATCCCGGTGATCATGTCCCACTTCACCGAGCCGTCCGCCATCTCGACCAACGCCCCGTTGCCCAGCCCGCTCGAGAGCGTCGGGTACAGCAGCCCCCGCCCCTTCACGCTCGCCGCCCGGGCCATCAGCTCGTCGTACGAACCCTTCAGATCCGGGTTGCCCGCACGCACATCCGTGATCTCCGCCGAGTGGGCGCCGGCCCGGTGCACGATCGTGTCGATCGCCGCCGTGATCGCCGGGTCGCTCCGCAGGTGGTCCGCGTGGGTCTGGGTCATCGTGCTATTGCTCATTCTTATTCACTCCTCGTCGCGTGCCCCCCATGGGGTGTTGCTCAACGTGCCGCGGAACCACCTGCACCCAGCCGCGCGATCAACAGCGCGAGCAACTGGCAGCGTTCGACGAGGCTGTCCAACTCAATCCATTCATCCGGCGTGTGCAGCCCGCCGCCGCGCACGCCCACCGTATCGATCGTCGCCAGCCCGGCGCTCTGCATGATGTTCCCATCACACACCCCGCCCGTTTTCTCGAACGCCAGCGTCTGCCCCAGGTCCTCAGCGACCCCGCGGGCCCGCAGCGCCAACGCCTCGACCCCGGGCGTCAGAGGCTTGGCCGGCCGGTTGAAACTCCGCCGGACGATCACGCCCGGCAGCTCGCCCTCACTCGTTTGCAAAGCGTCCAACATCGCACCCATCTCATCGGCCGCCGCCCGATCCGGGAACCGCACATTCCCCCAAGCCGCCGCCGAATCCGGCACCGCGTTCGTCGCCACCCCACCCCGCAGAGGACCGATATTCATCACCCGACCCCGCGCCGGCTCGGGCATCTCTGAAACCGCCACCACGCACTCGGCCAGCTTGTTCACCGCCGAGATCCCCTTCGTGAACTCCCGACCCGCGTGCGCCGCGCGCCCGGTCGTCTCGATCACGAACTGGCCCGACCCCACACGCTCGACCGCCAGCGCCCCGCCCGGCAACGCCGGCTCAAGCGCCAGCCCGAAGTCGTGCCCCCGGGCCGCGTCCCGGATCGCCTGCTCGGAGTGATACGTCCCCGTCTCCTCGTCCCCGTTGAGCAGGAACGACCACGACGCATCCACGCCGCACTCCTCGAGCGCCTCCAGCGCCGCCACCGCGATCACCAGCCCGCCCTTCATGTCAACACAACCCGGGCCCACCGCGGTCTTCCCGCCCGGCGCGATCGACAGTTCCTGGAAATCGCCCGCCGGATCGTGCACCGTGTCCATGTGCCCCGCGATCAGCACACGAGCCCCATCACGCCCCTCGGTCCGCGAGCACACCGAGGTCTCGGGCTCGTACCCCGTCCCCTCGCCCCCGATCAGCCAGCCCGGGCGAGGCTCCGCGCCCACCCTGCGGTGCGACGCCCCGAGCTTCTCCAAACGCCCCGTCAGCCGATCCCGCGTCTCCTCGATCGCGTCCCGGTTGAAACCCCCCGTGGGCAGCCCGACATGGAGCCGCAGATCATCAAGCAACGCCCCCTCACGGGCCGCAATCGCCGAAACCACACGCTCTTCAACACCCGTCAATCCCATCCCAGAGTCTAGCCCGCACCCCCGTCAGACACCCGCGCATGCGCGCCCAGACCACGCCCGATCCAGAACCCCAGCCCGCAAATCCTCGCCTATCGCTCGTAATACCCCAGATCGAGAATCTCCCCGTCCGGCGTGTAAATGTCCACGTTCAAAATCCCCTTGCCGATGCTCGTAAACACCAGGCAAGTCCGCCCCGACACCGCCGCGTACACCAGATCCCCCGTGCTCGGCCCGGCCAACTTCGACAGCCGATCCTCGGACACCTGCAGGTGGTAATGCGTCAACGCCCGATCGCTGAACCGCACCATGTCGCCGCTCGCAACAAACGCCTCGTCGCTCACCCGGTCCCTGGCACGGGGCCGGAACAGCACCGCCCGGTAGCCCTCCGCGCCCGCCTCGCCCACCTCGAAGATCCCGCCGTACTCCGTCGTCTCGTCGCGCCGATCCAACTCGGCCTGCTCGAAGATCTGCGCCCGCACACCGTCATCCGCCAACGCCTCGTCGGCCACCAGCACCGTCAGCACATCGCCCCACGTCATCGCGTCTTCGCGGTCGCGCAGCCGCTCCGAACGCGGCCGCTGCCCCTTGTCCGCCTTGCGCATGATCCGGGGACGCTCCCGCAAACGCTCTCCCAACTCGCTCAAAAGCGCTGCCCGGTCCATCCCCAGCCACGCCCGCCGATGGGCCCCCGCCCACCGCACCGCCTCGACATGGCGCAGCTCCATCCCTCGACGCTGCACATCGCTCAACCCCGCGATCAGCCCGGCCGATTCGCTCCACCAGGCCCGGTTCAGCGCCCGGTCCGTCTCGCGATCCGGATACCACAGCCGACGCAGCCACCCCAGCTCCTCGCCCGTCCTCGGCAGCACCCCCAGCTCACGCAGCCCCGTCCGCAACATCTCGACCTCGCGATCAGCGCCCGACCCTGCGCCCGTGCTGCCTCCCGACACCAGCCTCGCCCGCGCCCGTCCGTCCCGATCCAGGCGCGACAGCAGCGTCCACGCGTCGTCCCGCGTTCGCTCGGACGACTGCAGCACCGCCCGCTCGACATCCGCACCCTCGCCCGCCGGCGACAAGAACACCCGGTACACGATCCCCTCGATCGGCACCCCCGGCACCAACGCCTCCAGCGCCGCACGCTCGCCACGGTCCGCGTCCGGCACGTTCGGGCTCACCCGCGCATAACTCCGCACTAACGCCGGCACCGCGCTCGACCAACCGTGCGCAACCGCCGCGTCCGCGATCACGCCGATCACATCGGGCGACCGCTCGGTCGGCAGCATCAGGCGCGCCAGATCCTCGGAATCCGAAGAACCCTCGTCGGACGCATCGCTCATCAACAGCCGGATCAGCGTCAACCGCAGCGATTCATCCGACGCCCGCGACCACGCCAGGTCCTTGAACGCCTCGCGGGTCCGCCCGCGCACACGCACGCCCGACTCGACCTCGCCCCACGCCAGCTCGGCCGCGACCACACGGTCCTTGGCGAGCAGGTTCGGGTTCCGAACATCCAGCAGGGGGTTCCCCGAAGGATCGAACGAGCTCGAAGAAGAGCAACCGCCCAGCAGGCCTATGCCCAGCACCAGCCCGCAGACCGCCGCCGACACCCACCGCATACCCCGCAACGCCCCATTGTGTACTTGATTCATGACCCCAAGCGTAGTGACCAAGCCACTCCCTCGCCCGGAAGGGGACCGCGCCGTGCCGAATCACCTATCATCGAATCGTTCTAAACAACGTGACTGATTCCGCCGCACAGGATAAACTCGCCCCATGCCCGCCCCGACCGACACCGCCAGCCACCCACTCTGGGACCAGGTCGCCTTCGTCATCGAACGCATCCGACCGGCCGTCCAGAACGACGGCGGCGACATCGAACTCGTCGAGATCACCCCCGAGAACGCCGTCCGCATCCGCATGCACGGCGCCTGCGTCGGTTGCCCCTCCGCCTCCATGACCCTCCGCATCGGCATCGAACGCAACCTCAAAGACCGCGTCCCGGGCGTCACCACGGTCGAAGCCGTCGACTGAGCACCGCTCCGCACGCCGCATCGACCGCGCCCGATACCGCTCACTGCGTTCACAAGCCCTTACCCACAGCCTGCCAACATGCTACTGGCCCGGATCGTGGTAATCGGACCTAATCGCGCAATTCATGCCCGCGCCAAGGCTTGCGACGATTCACCCCTTGGACCCGGGCCCCCCAGCCCATATACTCCAACCAGCCGAGGATCGGCACCGAGCACCTCGATACCGGCCGCAGGGAGTACGCAATGCTGGTCATCACACGCAGAGAAGGCGAAGAAATCGTCATAGGCGACCCCCGGAACCCCATCGGGGTTGTCCGCATCGCCTCGGTCAAGGGCGAGCGCGTCCGCGTCGCCTTCGACTTCCCCCGCGACGTGGAAATCCACCGACGCGAGATCGCCGACCAGATCATCGCCGAGCCAGATGAGGCAGACGCCCCCGCCGTCATCGCCACCATCAAGCCCGCCGCCAGCGTCTAAGACCGTACGACGAAATCAGCACACAAAAACGCCCGTCCATCCCGGACGGGCGTTTTCTATTTCAATCACGACCAGTCTCTCGCCTGTCCGAGCAGGGCGCCCCCCCTTACTCCGGCGCGCCGCCCGACATGTCGTACACCCAGCCCTCGATCGCCCGGTCCAGGTTCTGGACCTCGCCTTCGTTGAAGAACAGACCCAACTCACGCTGCGCCGCTTCGGTCGAATCCGACCCGTGGATCAGGTTGAACGAGTTCGACACCCCGAAGTCGCCCCGGATGGTCCCCGCATCAGCCTTGCTGCCGAACGTCGCCCCCATCATCGAGCGGGCGATCGCGATGGCACCGACGCCACGCAACGCCATCACACACACCGGCGACGAGGTCATAAACCCCACCAGCCCGTCGTAGAACGGCTTGCCCTTGTGGTCCCCGTAATGCGTGCCGGCCAGCTCCTGCGAGATCGTCATCATCTTCATGCCGACGATCGCAAGGCCCTTCTCCTCGAAACGCGTGATGATCTTGCCCATCAGCCCACGCTGCACCGCATCAGGCTTGAGAATTATCAGGGTGGTTTCCATGCCATGCTCCTCTTCGGTTGGCTCAATAGTCGACCCCGCCCAGCCCGCCAAACCGGCCCAGAAATCAGGGTCGCAAGCATAGCACCGCCGCCCCGCCCCCGACCCCGATCAACCCCTCGCTCAGGGGCACCCGGCGTTGAACAGCCCGATGTACACCGACAGATCGAAGAAGTTGACCACCCCGAACGGAGCCGTCAGGTCCGCCGCCGGGTCGCCCGCGTTGAACAACCCGATGTACGCCACGACATCGAAGAAGTTCAAGACCCCGATCGGCTCGGCAATGTCGGCTGGGCACGCCGGAGGCCCACCCTCGCCCACCGTCAGCACGCGCCCCCCGCCGGCCAAGGGCGTCGCGTCGCCGCCCGCGCCGCGGGCACCCGCCACACTCAACCAGCCATCACCCTCGACCCGCACCGCGACATCGCTCCCGAAGAGTTCGCCACCAACGTCACCGGGCACCACCAACGCCTCGCGCCAGCCGCCTACATCGTCCGGCTCGAAGTAGTGCACCGACCCCGCGTCGTCGCCCCCGTCGAGCGGCGTCCCGATCGCGCCAACGACGATCAGGTCGCCGTGCACCGCGACCGCCTCACCAAAATCCTGCTGCCCGAACGGCTCCATCGCCCGGAACGTCGACGACTCGCCCCACGCACCGGCACCGCCAGCGTCCTCCTCGAACACGTACGCCGCACCCGCGAACACCCCGCCCCGATCCTTGCGCCGAGCCCCCACCACAACCCGCCCGCCATCGATCGCGACCGACTGACCGAACGCATCGCCCAGATCCACATCGGACCCCTCGAGCTTGGCCAGGAACAGCCAGTCGTGCGACTCGACATCGCGTTCGTACAAATACACCGCCCCCGCACCGATCCCGAGACCATCCGCGCCGACCGAACCGACAACGAGTCGCTCGCCGTCCATCGCGACCGAGTGCCCGAACTGCCCATCGCCGTTCGCGTCGGGCGCCACCAGCTTCTGCGAAAAGCCCCAATCGCCGGTCACCATATCCTTGCGGAACAGATACACCGCGCCGCGGTCCACGATCCCGCCCGAGTCCGCGAACGAAGCACCAACCGCCGCCATACCACCCTCGACCGCCACCGAATACCCGAACAGATCGCCGCCGCGCCCGTCCGGTGCCAGCAGCTTCGACCGCTGCCCCCAGGCGTCCACGCCCCCAGTGTCTCGCTCGAACACATACGCCGCACCCGCGAAGTTCCCTTTGGTATCGCTGCCCCACGCCCCGGCGACAACGACCCCATCGTCAACCGCGACATCGAAGCCCACAAAGTCGCTCATCGCCAGATCATCGGATTCGAGACGCGCAGACTGCGACCACACCCCGCCGACCGACTCGAACAGATACACAGCCCCCCCGCCCATCACCGTCCCGGAATCATCCGACGCACCGACCGCGATCAGGCCCTCGCCCATCGCCGCGCTGATCCCAAACAACGCCCCGGGCATCGCCGGACTCGCCGAGATCGACTGGTCATCCTGCACAACGAGCGTCTGACCGCTTGCGCCACAACTGCAACTCCCCACGAGCAGCAACAACATCCTTGTTCGAACGGTCTTCATGCATACAGCATCCCAAACAGCGACCGCCCGCCATAGAGGGGTATTACCCATCTGCCGCAATCTCGGTCAGCCGGCGCCCGCACAACCGACATAATCGCGACCTCCCCACCTCTCACAGCCACCACCGGGCTGTTCCGCTGAAGATCGCGGAGACACAAGGCCACGAATCAGGCCGAGCGAGCACACACGATTGACCGCAATCGCACGCGCCGGGCGTCCGCGCCGCCCAAGCGGTGCACGTATCGATCCGCACCCGCCCCCAAAACCGCCCCATCACGGACAACACCCCATCCACCCCCGACCGGATCCCCCCGCCGCCCGGGCAAATCCCAGCCATGCCCGCTATCCTGAGCCCAGCACCCTCAGCAACCCACAAACCACGGGAGGCCACGGATGGCCAAAGCCACCAACAAATCGAAGCCCGCGAAGCCCCGCGCCAACGCCGAATCCATGGCCGCCAAGCAGCGCGACATCTCGGTCTCCGAGTTCTTCGCCAAAAACCGACACCTCCTCGGCTTCGACAACCCCCGCAAAGCCCTCCTCACCACCGTCAAGGAAGCCGTCGACAACGCCCTCGATGCCTGCGAAGAGGCCTCCATCCTCCCCGACATCGAGGTCAAGATCGAGGAGATCACGCCCCCGCCCTCGGTCTCCAAGCCCGGACGCTACCGCGTCACCATCACCGACAACGGGCCCGGCATCGTCCGCCGCCAGGTCGAAAACATCTTCGGACGCCTCCTCTACGGCTCCAAGTTCCACCGACTCAAAATGTCCAGGGGCCAGCAGGGCATCGGCATCTCCGCCGCCGGCATGTACGGACTCATGACCACCGGCAAGCCCATGGTCATCACCACACGCCCAAACAAGTCCAAGCCCGCCCACCACCTCGAACTGGCGATGGACACCTCCAAGAACCGCCCCGAGGTCACCGTCGACATCGAGACCGACGACTTCCCCGCCACCTCCTCCGGCACCGGCACGCGCGTCGCCATCGAGATGGAAGCCAAGTTCTTCCGCGGCAAAGGCTCCGTCGAGACCTACCTCGAACAGACCGCCATCGCCAACCCCCACGCCGAGATCTCCTTCATCCCCCCCGACAAAGCCAAGGAAGACGCCGAACTCAGCTCCGACCAGCCCGAAGCAGACGAAGACGGCATCGTCCGCACCACCGAACACGCCGACCGCATCCTCTACCCCAGGGCAGTGTCCGAACTCCCGCCCGAGACCGACGAGATCAAGCCCCACCCCTACGGCGTCGAGCTCGGCGCCTTCCTCACCAAACTCAAAACCTCCGACGAGAAGCAACTCACCGGCTTCTTCAAGAACGAGTTCTGCCGCGTCCCACCCGCCGCCGTCAAAGCCATCACCGAAGAAGCCAGCACCAAAGGCAAGTCCTACTCGGGCCAGACCTGGCTTAAAGGGCTCGAAACAGCTGACGCCGAACGCATCTACAAAGCACTCCAAGACGCCAAACTCCGCAGCCCGCCCACAGACTGCCTCGCCCCCATCGGCGTCCGCACCATGCTCGCCGGCATGCTCAAAGGCGTGAAGGCCGAGTTCTACACCGCCTCCACACGCGAGCCGTCCGTCTACCGCGGCAACCCCTTCCAGATCGAAGCCGCCGTCGCCTTCGGGGGCGACCTCCCGGGCGACCAGTCCGCGCGCGTCATCCGCTTCGCCAACCGCGTCCCCCTCCTCTACCAGCAGTCAGCCTGCTCCGCCTACAAGTCCGTCACCGAGACCAGCTGGAAGAACTACGGCCTCCAGCAACCCCGCGGCGCCGCGCCCGTCGGCCCCCTCGTCGTCATGATCCACATGGCATCCGTCTGGGTCCCGTTCACCAGCGAATCCAAAGAAGCCATCGCCGACTACGACGAGATCCGCAAAGAGATGAGGCTCGCCCTCCAAGAGTGCGGCCGCAAACTCGGCCAATACATCCGCCGCCGCCAACGCATGAAACGCGAGGGCCAGAAGCGCGACGTCTTCGAACGCTACATCGGCGAGATCGCAAGAGCCTGCAACGCCATCACCGGCTCGGACATCAAAGAGATCCACGATCTCCTCCTCGCACAAGCCCAGACCAAAACCGAGATCGCCGACGCCCAACTCGACGACGAAGGCAAGTTCGTCAAAGACGAGCACGGCCGCCTCGCCAAACACGACGACGTCATCATCATCGGCGACGACGGCAAACCCACCATCGCCCCCGAGTCCGACAGCCCCAATCCCACCGCCAAGCGCCCAGCCCCAAAGAAGACCCCAAAGAAGACCGCCAAGAAGGTCGCTAAGAAAGTTGTCAAGAAGAAGGCCACCAAACAGAAGCGCATCACAAACACGCCCGCCCTCTTCGAGAACTAACCCATGGCCAAACGCACCACCAAAAAAAACCCCGCCAAGCGCCCCATCTCCGCACACCGCGCCAAGCGCGACAAAGCCACCGCCGACGCCATCAACAAGCTCGCCACCGGCGTCGTCAAAGCCGCCAAATCAAAGACCGAGCCACAGTTCGACGTCCCCACCCGCGCCGCGTCCAACACCAAGTGGGACAAGAAGGCCGGCATCCTCCGCATGGGCTCGGCCGCCAACACACGCCAGCTCTTCAACCTGGGCCAGGCCCGCAAGTTCATGCAGACCCTGCTCCACTCCAAGGGCATCGGCGACCTCATCGGCCAGAACAAAACCTCGTCCCTCCGCGGCATGTTCTACCAGGGCCTCCACACCATCGAAGGCACCAAAGAAAAAACCTTCGACGACCAGACCGAATCCGACTCCGTCCTCGAAGACCTCGAGGTCGCACTCGGCAGCCTCCGCGAAGAACTCCACATCTTCGCCAAAAAGCGCGGCACCATGGTCGGCAACATCACCGTCGTCGACAACGGCGACGAGATCAACTGCAAAAAAATGGGCACCGGCGGCTACGCCATCCCCTCCATCTGCGAACCCGACGTCATCCAGTTCAAAGACGTCAAAGCCGACTTCGTACTCCACGTCGAAAAAGACACCGTCTGGCAACGCTTCAACGAAGACCGCTTCTGGGAACAGCACAACTGCATCCTCACCGAAGGATCGGGCCAGCCCACCCGCGGCGTCCGCCGCATGCTCCACCGCCTCAACAAAGAACACGGCCTCCCCGTCTACTGCCTCCTCGACTGCGACCCCTGGGGCCACTACATCTACTCCGTCATCAAGCAAGGCTCCATCTCCCTCGCCTTCGAGTCCGAACGCCTCGCCATCCCCTCCGCCAAGTTCCTCGGCATCCGCTCCGACGACTACAAACGCTGCGGCCTCTCCGACGACGTCAAAATCGAACTCAACGACCGCGACACCACCCGCGCCAAACAGATCGCCGCCTACCCCTGGTTCAAAGACGACAAGCAGTGGCAGAAAGAGATCAAACAGATGCTCGCCAACGGCTTCAAAATGGAGGTAGAATCCCTCATCACGAAGGACATCTCCTACGTCACCGAGGAATACGTCCCGGCGAGACTCAAGGCAAAGGATTGGTTGGGGTGAGAAGTGGCAAAGAAAGCAGCTAGTAAGCCGAAACAGGGCTCGCCAGGCCAGAAGGCCATGGTGTCGTTGCTTCGAGAATGCTTTGCTTCGAATCGGTCGACAACAATCGATGAAATCGTAAACCGCACAAAGTGGAAGCACTCAACCACTCGCACATATTTGAGCGAGGGCCATCTCGCAGAATTAGTCCAGAAGCGTGGCGAACACCTATTTGTGAAAGATGTGATTCAAGGTCTGACGGACGAAGAAGTGCTTCGCCGCATGAGTCAGAGTTCGAAAGTCCGCCTTGCTCCAAAGGAACTCAGCGAGCCACTGGCGAGTGAACTGCTCAAGAATTCTGGCGACAACATGGTGCTGGCAATCGAGCTTTACAATAGGCCGTCACTCCGAAATCGGATCGGCGCATTTTGTGTTCTATTTTGCATGGGTTGGGAACAAATTCTTAAATCAGTAATTGCAGAGCGCGACGGCGACGCTGCGATATTTACTAATAAATCAAAACATGGCCACATGGATACACTATCTCTGCGCGATTCTCTTCTTGTCGTGTTTCCAAAGAAAGGACCTGTATCGGAGAACGTGAGGGTAGTAGCAGATCTAAGAGACCTAGCGGTACATCTCTTGGTGCCAGAGACACAATCCGTAGCTTCACGTATTTTTCAATCTGGAATTCTGAACTACTTGGATTTTTATTATCAAGTAGCTGGCAAGCATTTGCTTCCTACTGATTCCTCGGGACTTATTTCTCTTGTTGCAGATCTTGATGTACCCGAACAAGATTTACTTGTGGCAAAATACGGCACAGCGACAGGCCTGGATCTCGCAAAGTTGATCAATGAACTCAAAGATTCAATTGAAGCGAGTGATGACCACGCATTTGCAATCCCCATGAACTACTCGATTCGCCTTGCGAAATCGAAATCTCCTGCCGACATCACATTGTCAACTGGAGACGGGAGTAATATTGCAGGGACAGTAGTCGAGAAAGCCGTCTCTGATTTTAAGAGATGGAAATACCCTCGGACAAAAGTAGTCGAGCTGGTAAACGAAAGACTGGCAGAGTCATTGCCAAATGGCAAGCTTTTAGAGCATGGCGTACGAGATTCCTCTGGAAAACCTCGCTTTACAAGCGGGCATTTTACTGCGATTTCTCTAAAAGAGATGCGGAAAAAATCTGATAACAAATATCACAAGCTTTTTCCTGAAGCAAACAATATCCGTAGGTACACCGACGCAGCAGTTGATCATATCGTGCAGAAAATCACAGGCGACGCTTCGTATCTCGGGAAGACAATGGCGTTTACAAAGCTCGCTCGATTGGGCAAAACCAAGTCCAAGTAGGACCGACTGCGGCCAGCCGGGTGCCATGCTTACGCCCTGACGCAGTCAGGGTTTAAGCATGACCGCGACACCAAAACCTGCTCAAACCGCGTGTGAGCTGAGCACCCATCCCCTCAGCACGCCGACCAAGCCGTCTCGATCTTCACACCCGCCGACCGCATCAGGCTCAAGACCGGGCAGCGAGCATCAACCCGCTTCCCGAGTTCAGCCGCCTGCTCGCTACTCACGCCCGCCACGCACGCCTCGAACCGAACGCTCTGGAAGCAATCGACCGAGTCTTGGGTCACACCCATAAACCCGTCAAGGTTCAACTCAACCGCGACCTTGATGTCGATCTTCTTCGCCTCGAACCCCAACTCCTCGCCCACCACCTGCGCCTGCTCGTTCTGGCAGCCCGCCAGCGACGCCACGAAGTGATGCATGGGATTGGGCCCGGTGTTGGTCCCCCCGTCCTCGAGCGGCTCATCAACCGAGAACGTCCACTCGCTCTCGGCGATCGCCACGCCCGTCGCCCAGCCGGTGCCCTTCGCGTTCGCGGCAAACACCTCGATGTGGGGCGCGGTACCAGATCCTGCTTCGCTCATAGTTCGTTTTCCCTCTTGCGTGGTGCGTCGGATTGACCGCCCGCGACCGGGCGGCTCGCTGAGATCCCTACTTGTAGCAGTTCTATTCCATCGCCGCCCGAAGCCGCGCCCCTGCTCAAGCCGGGTGCCATGCTTACGCCCTGACAAAGTCAGGGTTTAAGCATGATCGCGACCACCAAGACCTGCTCAAGCTGCGCGTGAGCAGGCCACCCGAAACAAAAACCTGCGCATCACCAGGTCCGTGCGCTGTTTCATGGCGATGCCAACCAAACCCCTTGAGCCGCCCAGCCGCCGCAGTACCCTTCGTCCATGCGTCTCAACACACAACCGTCGCCGCCGTCAACCGAACCCGCGCCACCACTGACTCCCCCACTCACCAAGGGACTCTGCCGCCACCTCCTCGACCCGACGGCCCACCCCTTCGACATCTGCGACGAGCACGACCTCACCATCCCAGAGCTCCACGCCATCATCGACTCTGTCGAGTTCCAACAACTCGCCGAGCACATCGCCGCCATCTCGGCGGCCCGTGAATCTCTCAACAACCCCCACGCCCGCTTCGCCGCCCTCCGCCGCCTCACCGACCAAGCCGAACTCCCGCCCGAGCCCAACAGACTCCATCTCCGCGCCGCCGAATCCACCCGCCGCGCCGCCACCGCCCTCGAACGCGCGACCCGCTCTTCCCCCCTCTCACGTGAACGGGAGAGGGCCGGGGTGAGGGTCTTCTCTTCCCCCCCAATCCCTAATCCCCATTCCCCAACCCCCTCCCAAAACAGAACGGGGCCGGCCCCAAGGCCGGCCCCGCCGCACACCCAAACAACACGGGCCGATCGGTGCTTCAACACATCCGACAGACATCCATCACGGGCAGCCCGCCTGGAAAGCCGTCAGATACGCGGCCACGTCGAAGAAGTTGTAAAGCCCGTTCCCGTCAAAGTCGCCGATCGGTTCCTGGTTGTTGAACGCCAGGATGAACCCGCTGATATCAAAGAAGTTCAGATCGCCCTCGCCCGTCAGGTCGGCCAGGCACTCGCAAGAGTCGGCCACGCCGTTGCAGTCGATGTCGGTCTCGGTGCCGTTGGCGATATCGACCGAATCGAGGACGCCGTTCCCGTTGCAGTCCGGCTGGACGATCGCCCCGGTGCTCGACCCGACGATCTGGACCGCCTGCCCGGGGATGCCATTGGGCGACCCGCCAGCACCGCCTGAGCCGACCTGGAAAACCGTCCCGGCTCCCAGGAACACGGGGTTGGCCGAGTTGTTGAGGTAGCCGATGCTCCACCCGCCGGCCCCGCCGCCGCCCTGCCCGCCGCGCCCGCCAAAGCCGCCGTTGCCGCCGCGTTGCCCGTTGGTGCCGTCGTCCTGCTCGCCGGACCCGCCATAAGGCGAGCACGCCCCGCCGGTCCCGCGGTTGCCCCCGTTGCCGCCGGCACCGCCGGCCCCGCCCCGCGCCCCGTTGGCGCCGATGAGGGTCGAGTTCAACAGCACGACATCACCAACGTTGCCCGCGATGATGCCATAGCTGTTGCCGGCGCTGAAGCCCCCGGTGCCGCCCGAGCCGCCGTTGCCGCCGCCTCCGCCGCCCCCGCCGGACCCGCCATAACTGTTGCAGCCCGCGGTGCCGCCACCACCACCGCCGCCACCACCGCCGCCCCCGCCGCGGGTGCCGGTCGCTCCGGTGGCTCCGCGCGACGCCAGGGGTGCTGGCTCCGAGCTGGTCGGTGCCGGCGTACCAGCGGGGCCGTTCGGTCCGCTCTGACCGTTGCGACCCTGGCTGTTGCCGACAGAGCATGTGTTGCCGAGATCGTCGGGCGCCCCACCGCCGCCCGATCCGCCGCTGGCGTTGCCGCCCGCGCCGAAGCCGCTGCCGCCGCTGGAGCCGGACGAGCCGTTGGAGGTGCCGAGGCCGGCGTTGCCGCCTCGTCCGCCGTTGGGCCCGCCGCCCGAGGCGCCCTGGGGCCGGGAGCACGAATCGCAGCCGAGACCGCTGCTGTTCTCGCACCCGGCGCGGCCGCGCTGGCCGGTGCTGCCCGAGGAACCGCTGGAGCCGGTGTTGCCGTTGGCACCGGTGCCGCCCGCGCCGCCGATGAGGGTGCAGCTGGAGATGTTGATGACGCTCCAGCCGTTGCGGAGATCGAGCGCGGCCGAGTGGTTGGACGAGCCGGGCGCGGCGTTGGCCGCGGTGACGGAGAGTTCGTCCATCGTGAGCATGAGCGAGGTGTCACCCCCGGCGTCGGCAACGATGGCGAATCGGTTGGATGAGAGGATCTCGGTGGGTGTGACCGAGGGGGTGCGGTCCCAGGTGAAGGGATCGAAGCCGCCGAAGAGTTCGACCGAGGCGCTGATGACGATCTGGCCCTCGTTGTAGTCGCCACCGGCGATGTAGACCGGGCGCCCGGGCTGGCCCGCGGCGAGTGCGACGGCGGCGGCGACGGTGGCGATCGGTTCGTCCTGGGTGCCCGGGTTGGCGATGTCGCCAAGGGCGCTGACGTAGATCGGCTCGTTGGCCGAGGCGGTCGCGGCGCAGATGGTTGCAAGGATGAAGGCTGTGTGCTTTGCGGATCGCGTGTTCATGATGGTTCCCCGTGTGTCTGGTTTCGCCCGGGTGTGCTTGGCAGCGGGCGGATGGTGTCGCGGGTCGCGCCGTGCGGCCCCCTCGGAAGGACGAACGGGGTCCGGGGGCGTCGCGCCAAATGGCGGCGCGAGATTTCTTGATCGGGCTGGTGCTGCCGGCGGGTGTGGGCGGCTCTAGGCTCGGGGATGGCGATTGAGCACGTATCTGGGGGGTCGTCGGCCCCGTTGGCGGCGGGTGATGAGGTCGGCGTGGTCGTGCTGTGCGCGATGCGTGCGGAGGCGGCTCCGATCATCGCTGGGCTGGGGCTCGAGGCGGGCGACCCGCCCTGGGACGAGCGTCTGCCGATGGGCTATTGGCGGCATCCGGTGGATGATGTAACGCTGGTGACCAACGGGGTTGATGCCCGGACGGGGGCGGACCTGATCGGGACGACGCCCGCGACGCTGGCGACGGCTGCGATCTGTGAGCATCTGGATCCGGACGCGCTGCTGATCGCGGGTGCGGCGGGCGGGCGGTCGGGGGCGACCGAGATCGGGCGGGTTCACATGGTCGATCGCGCGTTCCATCACGATCGGCGGATCCCGCTGGACGGGTTTGGCGAGTATGCGATCGGGCCCGAGGCGTTGTGCCATTGCGCCGACGTCGCGCGGGCGTGCGGCGCGGTCATCTCGACCGGGTCGACGGGGAACGGGCTGGACACCCTCGCGGGTGAGATGGCGTTCTTCGATCGCCACGGGGTGGTGGTCAAGGACATGGAGACGGCGTCGGTCGCGTGGACCGCGGGGCGGTACGGGACGCGCGTGGTGGCGCTGCGCGCGATCACGGATTACTTCGATCGGGCGCAGCCGGAGGAGCAGTTCGTGGCGAACTTCGACCTGGCGGTCGGGCGGCTCGCGGGGGTGACGGTGCCTGTGGTGGCGGCGTTGGTCGCGGGCGCGATGCGGTTCTGAGGCTCCGCGAGCTGGGTGGGGGCTGGGGGGTCACATGACCGGGCGGGCGCCGTTGGTGAGCAGGTCGAATGGGTTGACGACGGCGTCGAGCATGGCGGCGACGGCGTGTCGTGCGGTGATGTGTCCCATGGACATGCCGTGCCCGGTGAGCCCGCCGCAGAACCAGACGCGGGGGTCGAGGGATGTGGGGCGGACGATGGGCATGGCGTCGTCGGTGAAGCCCATGATGCCGGACCAGCGGGCGGTGATCTCGTAGCGGTCGGTGACGAGGGTGCGGGCCCAGTATTCGAGCCTGTCCTGGATGGTGCTGGTCACGGCGTCGGTGTCGGTGCGCTCGTTGATCTCGTCGTGCATGCGGGCGCCGCCCAGGATGACGGTGTTGTCGGGGCCGGGGCGGATGTATTCCGAGCCGTGGTTGAGGTAGTAGGCGTAGGCGAGGGCGGCGAGGGCGGGGTCTTCGGGACGGAAGGCGAGCATCTGGCCCCGGTTGGGGTGGACGACGCCGGCGAACTCGGGCAGGAGTTGGCTGGCGTATGCGTTGGTGCAGACGAGTGCGTGGTCGGCGTGGACGGTGTGGCCCCGGGCGTGGATGGTGACGCCCTGGTCGCCGGCTTCGATGTCGTAGACGGGGGCGTTGGTCAGGACGGGCGTGTCGTCGAGCGTGCGTTGGAGCAGGTGTACGAGTTCGACGGGGGAGCAGGCGGCGTCGCCGGTGTTGACCAGACCGAGCGTGGCGTGGCCCGAGTTCCAGACGGGGTCGCGGGGGGCGGAGTTGTCTTGGGGGCGGATGAGTTCGGCTTCGAAGCCGTCCTCGGCGAGGAGGGTCGCGGAGCGTTCGAGTTGTTCGGCTTCGTCCTCTTCGGTGGCGGCGAGGCAGGATGGGGTTTCGGTGAAGCCGGGCAGGGAGGCGACGCCCAGGTCGCGGAGGTGATCGAGGTTGCGCTCGGTCCAGCGCCAGAGGAAGCGGGCGCGGTCTGGGCCCAGCTCGTCGATGGCGGTCGCGTAGTTCTCGGCGGCGCCGCGCATGAGGTAGCCGGCGTTGCGGCCCGAGGCTTTGGAGGCGGGTGTGTCGGCTTCGATGACGACGCAGGGGATGTCGCGGGACTCGCACTCGATGGCGGCCGACAGGCCCGTGATGCCTGCGCCGATAATCGCGACGGCAGTGTCGTGGCGATCGGGGGCGTGGGCGTGTTGTTGCCAGAGGCTGAGGGTCATCGTTGCAGTGTATGGGATCGCTCTGGGTGCGATCCCAGCGACTCGGGGGATGGTGGATGGGATCTGCAGCTGTGCTTGGGCTTCGTAGTGGTTGTGCGGGCTGGGGTGGTTGGTGGGGTATCGTGCTTTGCCCTTCGGGTCAAAGCACGGCACCGTGGGCTGTGCGTGGGCTATTGGGCGTTAGGCCGGGAAAACGAGCGGCCAGCGCTGGCCGCACTCGGGGCAGGTGCTTGGGCCTAATGGCCTTTGTGTGCCGTTGATCGTGGCTTGTTGCTCGGAGGGGAGATCGTCGAGTGCGTATCCGCAGTTTCGGCAGTGGGTGCTTTGCCAACTGAAGGCGAATCTCGATCGGTAGTACGCCTGTGCGATACCGGCGGCGATCATGGCGCCGACCATGATCAACAGGACGGCGCCCTTGCCTGCGCCTTTGAGGAATCCGGTTAGTTGAACGGGTACAAAGATTGCGACCGCCGCGATCACGCCGACCGTTCCGATGATGATTTTCTCCTCCGCTGGATCCGGGGTCCGGTCGAGTTTGGCGAGCGACCGGATCACGGACGGGTCGGACGTTTGACCCGACGAGATCAGGCTGGACAGCCGGTCCTCTTCTCGCTTGTTGAATAGGCGTGGTTTCATGTGTGTGCTTGGGCTGGCGGCTTGATGCGGGAACGTGCTTTGCCCTTCGGGTCAAAGCACGGCACCGGGAGGCGTCACCGAGGATCAGGACAGCGCGGTGCGGAGGTTGGCGATGGCTTCGTCGATGGTGGTTTGCTTTTTGCAGAAGGCGAAGCGGATGTAGGGTGAGCCGTCGGCGGGGTTGCTGTAGAACGCGGACGGCGGGATGGCGGCGACCTTGGCGTGCTCGGTGAGGTGGCGGCAGAGGGCGACGTCGGCGGTCGGTCCGGGGGGCAGGCCGAGCCTGGCGGAGACTTGTGCGTGGTCGGCCATGACGAAGTAGGTGCCGGCGGGGTTGAAACAGCGGAAGCCGAGGTCGTTGAGGGCGGGGACGAGGCGGTCGCGCATGGCGTGGTCGTGGGCGGCGATGGCGCGGGCGTGTTCGCGGCCCACGGTGAGCATCTCGGCGGCGGCGTGCTGGAGGGGTGTGGCGATGGCGAAGGTGAGGAACTGGTGGGCGGCGCGGACGCCCGCGGTGAGGTGGGGCGCGGCGATGGCCCAGCCGATCTTCCAGCCGGTGAGGGAGAAGGATTTGCCGAGCGAGGAGACGGTGACGGTGCGGTCGTGCATGCCGGGGAGGGATGCGATGGAGATGTGGGGCTCGGCGTCGTGGTAGGTGAGGGTCTCGTAGACCTCGTCGGCGAGGGCGATGGTGTCGTGCTGCTGGCAGAGGTCGGCGATGAGGGTGAGCTCGGCGCGGGAGAAGACGGTGCCGGTGGGGTTGTGGGGTGTGTTGACCAGGACGAGCTTGGTTTTGGCGGTGAAGGCGGCGCGGAGTTCGGATACGTCGAAGGTGAAGCGGGCGTTGCTGGCGTCGGGCTTGAGTTGCACGAAGCGCGGGGTGGCGCCGGCGAATGCGACGCAGGCGCGGTAGGAGTCGTAGTAGGGCTCGAAGAGGATGACCTCGTCGCCCGGGTTGACCAGACCCAGCATGGCGGCGGCGAGGGCTTCGGTGGCGCCGGCGGTGACGGTGATGTCGGTATCTGGGTTGGGGTCTGGGTTGGGGTCTGGGTTGGGGTCTGGGTTGGGGTCGAGGCTGTTCTGGGCGCGGGACCAGGCGGCGATGGCGTTGCGGAGTTCGGGGGTGCCTGGGAGGGGGGCGTATTGGTTGTGGCCGGCGCGCATGGCGCGGGCGGCGGCGTCGTGGGCTTGGGCGGGGCCGGCGTCGTCGGGGAATCCCTGGGAGAGGTTGACGGCGTGGTGTTTGGCGGCGAGCACGGACATCTCGGCGAAGATCGTGGTGCCGAAGGGGGCGAGTCGGTCGGCGGTGGCGGTGGGCGTGCTTGGTGGCATCGGGGGAGGGTAACGGAAATCGGCATACCCCCGGGATTGCTGACCCCTCCGACCCGGCTTTGGCGGGGGAGGGGTGGTTAGTTTGGTTTGTCGAAGCCGAGGCGTTCGGCGGCTTGCCAGGCGGGGTCGGACCAGGGGGCGAGGCGGGTGACTTCGATGAGGGCGGCGCGCTGGTCGGCCTGGCTGGCGGCGGGATCGATGGCGGCGAGGGCTTGGGCGGCGGCTTCGGTGGCGGTGAGGATTTCGGTTTGGCGGGGTTCGTCGACCCAATCGAGGGCGAGGGTGAACTGGTCGGGGGTGGGCATGACGTGGGCCATGCCCGGGATGACGTCGATCTCGATGTGTATGCCGTCGGCTTGCATCATTTTGGTTCGTCGGACCATCTCGGGCTCGTTGAAGTCCTGGTCGCCGGTGATTGCACGGATGCGGCGCTGCTTGAGGACAGCGAAGACTTTGGTCGGGGGTCGCCCCTGGCGGGCGGGCCATTTGGCGTTGCCGTTGCCGGTGGGGACGAGGTGGTAGGAGTCGAGGCCGACGATGGGGACGGCGCCGGCGAAGGTCTCGGGCATGGCGATCTGGAGGATGGATGAGCAGCGTCCGCCGCCCGACATGCCGGTGACGTAGATGCGGGATTCGTCGAGGGTCATTCTTTGGCGTGCGGTCTCGATGGCGTCGAGCATGAGTTGGAGGCGGTCGGAGAGCGGGCGTTGGTTGCCGGCGTTGCTGGCGCCGACGGCGACGAGGTTGAGGCTGTCGAGGGCGGGCTCGAACATCGGGGGGATGCGGCCGTCGGGCGTCGGGGACACCCAGACGAGGATGCCGAGGGGGGCGCTGGGATCGAAATCGCGGGGCGTGCGGATGTGGATGGTCTCGTCGGCGAGGTCGCGGGTGAGTTCTGGGTAGTTGGCGCGGAAGACGCGGCGGCGGGTGGCGCGATCGAGGGTGATGAGTGCGGGGTCGGCGTTGCCGACGAAGTTGGTGCGGGTGCCCGGCGCGAGCGGCTCGGCGCTGTCGGACCAGCGGTCGATGGCGAGGTATTCGATCGCGTTGGCGTCGAGGCTTCGGGTGGTGGCGCCGGGGACGTCTAAGGCTCGGACGGCGTAGGTGTCGTCTGGGAGGGCGAGGATTTCGGCGCGGGCTGTTTGGGCGCCGCGTTTCATGTGGAGGACGCCCAGGGTGGTTGCGTCGGCGAGGTCGGGCTCGGGCACGGCGTTGCCCAGGGCGCGGCGGAGTTTGACGAGGTCTTGGGGTGTGAGCGCGGCGAGTTGGCCCGAGAGGGCGGCGAGCATGGGCGAGCGGGCGAAGTCGGGGTCGAGGGGCTCGGCGGTGCGGGCGGCGTGGATGGCGGTCGGGGGCTTGCCGGCGACGCGGAAGGGGTCGGTCGGGCGTGCGGTCTTGGTTCTGTGCTCTGTGCTGTGCTCTGCGCTGTGTTCAGCGTGGGCCGGGGGGGAGGCCAGGGTGGCGAGGAGGA